>Ga0116227_10007805_pt1 | contig 20643 bp, 20 predicted proteins | sample S1TSphgellanicum_FD_89693 | JGI IMG/M metagenome (GOLD analysis project Ga0116227, IMG submission 89693) | Host-associated microbial communities from peat moss isolated from Minnesota, USA - S1T2_Fb - Sphagnum magellanicum MG | ecosystem: Host-associated > Plants > Peat moss > Unclassified...
ATTTTTTTTTTTTTTTTTTTTTGTATTGACCAAGACTACCTTTTTTTTCTTTTAGCTACTGTTTGTCCCGATTAAGGGGATGGATGAAATGTCCGTCCAGCTTGATGACGAGACGAATTTTGAGGAAGCTTTTTTTCTTTTAGCTACTGTCCGTCCCCATTAAGGGGATGAATGAAATGTCCGTCCGGCTGGATGATCACAAAATAATAATAAAAATAAAAAACAAATAGAAATTAAAAAATTAAAAAATTAAAAGTTTCTAAAAAAAATTAAAACGCTAACCAAGTTTAAAGAAACCAGGGGACTTCACAGTGGCCGAAGGTCATGGGCACCCACTAGTTTGTTGAAAAACAATTCCATACATGGGAAGTACCTACCTATCCGAGTACCTAGCTATGATTCTCTATGTTCCCATCAAAATCCTTTTGCTCCCATGTCTGTGGAGGATAGGCAGGTGAGCACAGGTGAGCACGAAGGTGAACGGTAAAAACTCGTGCAGAGTGCTAAGCAGAGCGCCACAGTTCGTGGGCAGGCCGGAAGGGGAGCTACAGTGGCAGGCAGACGTCTGCCGGGTGCGGCAGCGCAGAAAGTCGGGATTTTTCCCCCTGCCAGGTTTTTGTGGAAGATCGCGGGCAGATATATGCTTCTCGAGCGGCAGTCTGCTTCTCGCGTGGCAGTCTGCCGCGCTTCTTCCTTCATGTCCGCAACCCAAGAGAGACAGTGCGCGACAAGATGAGGATTAGGGTTTCAGATTAGGGTTTTCACGTTATGCATCCTTGTATCTCGACCATTCCAGGACAAGGATCAGGGAATCTTAAATTAGGGTTTTCTGGTTATGCATCCTCGGATCTCGACCGTCCAGGACGTGGATTCAGGTTATATTCGATTAGGGTTTTCACGTCATGAACTAGGGTTTCTCGGATTAGGGTTCCCTGGTTTTGCAAATATGGATGTCGACAGGTTATCTAGTCCATAACCAGCTTTAGTGTGCTTGACAAATAGATTTCTTAGGAATTAGGATTTGCTTCACCAAGTCTTGTTCATAATTGAAAACACCTAACTTATGCACCCAATATTTGCATAACCAGACATGCGAATCAAATTGTTCACATTTTTGTGAAATCCAAGGAAATTTCAGCAGAGTGCAACAGAGTGAAACCATGAGCTAATCACCACGCTCAAATCTCTGTATATTCAGAAAACAAATCAAGGGCATGCAATGAATGTCATGCATGTGTACATTGTAATAGACATTGTTAATAAGTAACTTGACAGAGGTACAAGAACAAGTGCCTACAGATGACGAGGGTGAAAGCAAGTCTCCACCTTACCACAATTCTCATTTCTGTTGAGAATTATCACACCATGTAGCCAGCACAATGAAGATGAATTCTCCTCTTTCTGAATCATTCTGTCTCAAAACTAGGGGTGTTTCTAAAGCCCACCTGAGTTGACACAGACTAAATTCACAGCATTACAACAGCACAGATCCACGCAAACTGATCCTGAGACATGGTCCCTGCTAAGCTCTGCTGAAGAGTACAATCACCCCTTATCTAAAGAGCATCCAACACATCCAGTTTCTAATGTATGAATGGTATAAGAAACCACCTCAGCCCAGAGGGTTCCTGCTCCAAGTTTATACAGCACAGAGACATCTTCAATGCGAAGGGACAGACTGAACAGCCCAGCAGTTTCCAAAGAGAAAATAACCCCAAAAGATGTACCTTGTTCCTAAATCCACCCCTGAAAACTGAGAGAAACAAATGGACCAGGGAGATAGGGGGGCCAAAATGCCTTTCAATACACAGGCATCTGCATCCAATTGCTTGCTTGTAAATCTGCACTTTGTATAGATGTAAGTATTAGGACAGTACTCCTTGCTCCCATGCCTGTGCAAACAATCTTCCATCTGCCACAACTTATTGCAATTTGTCAAAACCCAACTTCACCAGGGGGGCACAAAACAGATGTATCATCTGTTACTTCTGCTCAACCTCAATTCTTCCCTTGAGGTTCAACGACTGCAATCAAGGGGAAAGCCTCCATGTGACCACAATGAAGACATGGACCTTCTACTTAAAAAGTTTATCTGACGCCAGCAAATGGCAATTAGTGCACTGCTCACTGATGCCTCCCAAGAACTAAACAAGGAAAAGGAATGTAACAGCCCCCTCACATGAAACTAAAAAGACTGAGGTCATCCCAAGAATGAGGTAAAATAGTGTGGAGTAGACCAATTTGGCATATCTATCCACCATGTACCTTAAAACATAGTCTGTAACCAAAAGGTGTAGAATGCAAACAGCTTTGCATGGATGTTCAGCATAGCAGCTCTATAGAACTTGATAACTATCTGCTACCAATTGTGTTCTTTTTGCAAACCTGACAGGGTTTCCTCCTTGAACCTGCATGACAGTTCCAACCTGCAGGCAACCACACACAAGCAACTTCCACTCATTAAACCAACCTATGTTCATCAATTAGGCACAATCTTCAGGAAGAACCAGACTAGATTGTCATCACACCACTATGAAGTCCAAATGCAAAAAACTGATCAATAAAAAATAAAAACTTGGGAAAACCCAGGGAAGACCAGCCTCTCCTTGAAAATATTCAAATAAGCAAACTATAAAAGAATATTCTGAACCTCTCATATGTTGAGTGCTGAAATGGGTAGCTGTTTAAGGAGGTATTCACAGCATGCTGAAACTACCTTAGATTGTTGGGTAGGAGAAAAGGGAATGCACCTTTCCTAAGGTGATATCCATCAAAGGCTTCCACTTCTCGAAACAAAACTAACAGTGACTGCACCTTAGATACAAAGGATGCGACAATCTAATCTCCCTCAACCCTGCAGGAACAAGATGTATAACTCAACTTACCTTTAGATCACAGAAGGTTTTGTTGGAACTAAAATTGATGTCAATTGGGAAAAATGCAGATGGATCTGCTGCGGGCACCACAAACTCCATTGATCCACTGTCAAGATCAAACAACTTAGACATTAGTGATGACAATTCAACAATGTGTTCTGAGTATAAATATGGATGCCCTCCCAACCAAGACATATGCACATGGTGCAATGTGAAACAGCAACAGAATTTACTTACTTCCGATTGGTATTGTCAATCAACACAATAGACCACTCCAAGATGGACCTCCGAGAGTCATATCTGACAACACAAACAGAAAAATTCCATTAACAGCTAAGAAAGCAGTAGTGGTGCATTTGGAGGACCATTTCCCTATAATAAATGTAGGAAGTAAACACATTTGAATAAAGAGCTGGACAAACCTCCATTCTCCATCCACTTGGTTTACAGTTGGAGGATCACGAAGAGCAGGCAATGGTATTTGAATGATGACATTTTGAAGCTCAAATGACTTTGAAGCTTCATACTCAATGTTCACATAGGATTCTCCACCCGATACAGATGGCCAGCAATTGACTGAACCAGAATACAAGTCAAAAAATTTCTCCATGTAAGTTGTGCATAGAATGACACAAATGATAATGAAAGTTGTGAAGACTCAGAATGTAGAACTTGGTAACATTCTTGGATCATGTCCATCTTCAAAAGTTAAGTGCTACCTTTTGTAATCAACAAGAACTACATCTATGTGTGTGTGTGTGTGCACATGTATATCTCAATGAGATTTCAGAGAAAAATCTACAAAACCAATTTGAAGGTGACCGTTGTGTCAGTTCTGGTAGAACTGCAAACATAAAAAAAATGGGTGTTGCTAAAAAGAGTCAGACAACCACGACCGGCAGAGACTACATACCTTTGCTCCTCACTAAGTGAATCAGCTCCCAACAGTGGGTCTAGATTAGTACATAATGATGTGCTCAAAACATAGGGCTAACAGAAGTATACCACTCTGCATCCTGAGTTTCTGTGACCTTTCCAGAAGCAACAGGAAGAGTCATCTATGATGTCAGCCAAAGCGGCATGGCTAATGAAAAGTAAATAGTATCCTCATTCAAGCTGCAACCAGCTTGAGCAGGTACACTTCATTTCGATTTAGATTGCCCATCTACAAGCAAGCATCTAGGCCCAATCCATAGAAAGGCCAATATAGAAGGTCATGGCTGGGGCCTCCTGCACTGTGGACATGTCCTTTAAGCATAGCCATCTATGAACTGCAGAAGAAACTTCACAACAAAACAACGAAGGTTACAAATAAGGCATACAGAGGCCTCAATAGAAGATAGTCTTGGGGCCTCCTCCATCCTCAACATATTCTTAAATCACACATCTGCTACCTACTTGGATGCAGAACATCCACTTTAGCCTCTAGGAAATATGTAAATGAGATTGTAGAGAAAACTTGACAAAAATACTTTTGAATGTGACTGTTGTGTCCAATCAAAAACCCTAAAAACATGACAACAATAAGTGCAGTCATATCCATGTGAGTGCCACTCACAAAGTATCAGACCATCACCTCAGACTATAGGTAAATCTATGAGACTGCAGAGCAAACTCCAACAATTACACTTTGAACCTAATGATCGTGTCAGCTCCAGCCAACTAAACAGACAACAAGAGTGAGTGAGGTCATAAATGTGCAGTACCAGACCATCAGCTTCATCATAAATAACAGTCACTACCTGCCATTATTGACCACTGACTTCATCCGCTCCCAATGATGGGTGTAGATATTTACATAATATTCTGCTCAAACTTTCAAGCAAACAATTATACAAACATTATGTCTTTAGTTTCAGAAGCAATGGGAAAACACAGTCATGATGTCAGCTACTTGAAAGTAGCATAGGTGATCAAAAAGTAACGGGTATCCTCATTCAGGCTGGAACAATCTTGTGGGGATAAGACCAAAGTGAGAAAATCTCATGAGAATCAAGTAATCTCCATACTCACCATCAGGAAAGCCAGAACAAGGGTCAAAAAAATGTACTTGAAGTCAAACAAAAAAATCCAGTTAAAGACTGAAGAACCCAGAAGACAAAAAATACAGAAGAGAAAAACTAGAATGAAGAACTTATTTACCAACTGTTGAGAACTGATGAAGTCTCTCACACTATGGACATATGCACATCTGCTGGCAGTATACAAGCTACCAGTCTGAACAAAAGTGAGAGTCTCACTTATTCACGTACCATTGACAGTAATTACTTGGATACTGTAAGGACAATGCAATAGATACTTAGTATCACATTTAAGATTTGAGGAACTCACAGCAAGGCACTCTATAGGTCAGTGGGCAGGAAGGATCAGGGTGAGGCATTGACTGCCCTTGAATCTGACAAGGCCACACAACCAAGCTGCACAAAGCAGTAGGACAACAGGTGCTTTCTGCAGTTCAGATAATACTTACTACTGAGTGGTACAAGGGACTCTTGTTTGCTTTGCATGCGCCACCTCAGGATAGCAAGTGAGGTGCCTGTTGGAAATGGTCTATTTGGGTCCTTAAGGCCCAGAATGTTTTTCTCAGCATAGAGATTCTTGTCAATATTGGGGTGAGTGTTGAAATTGAACACTTTGTTGGCACCAGAATCAACCTGGAGACATTACAACCAGACAGCACTCAAAAGGAAAATTAATCATGGAACATGGATGTCTTACCAGGGTCCCAGACTTGAAGGCAATTCAATGAGTCCACAGGAATTTTGTGGCTGTAGTGTCAAGTCGTACCTGGACCCGAATATAGGCATCTTCTTCTTTTTGCACAACAAGAGACATTGTACCCTGAACTACCAGATTCTCAAGTCCACCATCCTTCTTCAGTGTTACTGTCAACTTCTCTTCAATTCCCACCGTAATGGGATCAGTGATCACAGGTGCTGCTGATCTTACTGGGCCAGGTGCCACTGCTTCCACAATGACCTCACCCTCTGCCTTTAGCGACTCCAAAAACTGATTTGCCTTTGTGGACTTGCCCAGTTGCATGCCAGAAGCTTTAGAAGGAGCTCCAGTTGTTGCATTGCGAGCTGCGTAGTGAAACACATTCAAAAGGTCTCCAAAAAACCTAATTTACAATAACAGATTCTGCAAAAGTTGGAGCATGAAACTTGGCAGAGGACCTGTGAATCTGCTCAATAACCTGCTATGGAAGCAAGGTAAAAAAGTGTGTACGTCATGCAACCATCAGTGAAGCAGTAGATGAGCTAAAACAATTTCCAACATGATAGAGATAGGGTACTAAACCTTTAGGTACAAATGCATCAGAATCCAAGCCACCAGAACCAAAGCTTGTGGAGCTGCTGTTGAAGCCTCCAGACTTTGCTGATGAGTTGTTATCACCAAAACCATTTTCAAATCTGATGAAGCTTGTGGATGGTACAGACATGAAGCCTCCTTTCTCTGACCTGTTTTTCTCAATCTGAAGAGAAGGATAAAAACCTTATTATGATAACTGCTTCCACAGAAACAAGATAATGAAGGTGGCTGTGTATGCACTACTGCGAATTGTGGGAGGGCCATCCTATAGAATACCAAAGTTTCAAATAGCTAAAACCAAATATTCAGCTACTTGAGATAGTTATAGTCCCGGTTACTGCCAAACCTGGGCATTAGTGCATTGTTCCTCTATAAAAATGCATATCAGTTTGCAGTCCTTGCTAAAGAACCTCCAAAGACCACACTAACCAAAATAGAAAAACTGCAAACAAATGATGATGCCATCCCATGCATCTGGACCTTATCTTCCATTTGACAAATTCAATACACTGGGGAACACTTCATCTAAAACAACTTTGCAATTCCCTTCGTGCACAATCAACCACAGCAATGTCCAGTTGCATGCACTTCTCCACAGTTCCATGCCAACATAGTTGGCAAAGGACAGGAGGCTCAAGCAACTTACTCTATTCTTGTCAATTTCACTGGCCTTGCGCTTCATCACATCCTTTGTGTCATTGATTTTGCTTTCAATGACAAGCTTGTGCAGCCTTTCTTCATGGCTCTCCATTTCTACATATTGCTTCACTTGCCCTAGCGTCACATTCTCCTTATGCCCCAGTGAGATCACTTCATCAAATGCAAAAATGAGCTCAAAAGCCATCTTGCATATTCCCTCCTCATCAAGAGCTGGAACATACTCAGGTACCTGTAGTAAGTCAAGGCTCCAGCACACATAAAACTCGAGGTTCATAGCAGAGATGAGCTTAGGGTTACCTCTCTGATAAAGAAATCAGCCTTCAGCAGTTGATTCACAGCAAAGGAAAGATGAAAAAAGAACACAACAACAGAAGTAACAAAAAAGAGTGGGGGGGTTGACTAGAAGAAGATGACTGTGAATCACACTCCTACAACATGCATGTGGATACCAGTTTTGATATCAGACGCAATGTCTCGAGATCTTCAAGAATGTTGCTCTGCTTGTTGGTGACAAGAAGGAGAAAAAGAGTCTCCATAGGCTGGTACACATAGCGCACATTCTCGGTCTCTACGTAAGTATGCTGTTTACCACTCCCAACAAGCTTTGGAAATGCAGCAAGAAGGCCCTCAATTCGTATCCTTGACACATCCATAAACTGTCGAGAAACCAGAGCTGCAACATATCCACAGATCCACTTAACAGAGTCAATACAGCTGTTTCCACAATCCCAGAAGCTTACACGTGAAAAAGTTAGGGTTTCTACATCAACAAGTGAGACAGGGCTCCAAGTGTCCCACACTCAATTCACACCATTCTGAACTTCATCAGAGAACTTTGCACAGTACTCTTGAGTGTCACAATGCAGATTCTGTTTTCCAGATTTGGCTTTCATGTAAACCATGCATACATTGGTACACTAAGTGTGCCATCAAGATCCATGTCACATTTTCTTCAAGTAATTCTGGATCAACTTCCTGCGCATCCTTCTCCTGCCTCTGGAAATTTCCCAAACATGGCATCAGCATACTAAGTCCACTATCCAGATCTGCACCTCATCCTTTGGTATCATTTTGGATCAAGTTCCCATCTATTGACACTGTCACATGGGAAAGAAGTGGTGATAGTCTCTTCTGATACACAAATGTTCATCAATGAATGTGCTCCGATCTCAAGAGCGCTCGTAACCCTAATTGAGGAGAAAGGCAGATTTCAGCGGCAGAATGCTGGAAAACTTGCTGCGGTGTGGAGACTACGCGTGAGAGAGACTAGACGGCAACATAAGCTATCCGCTGGCATTCATCAGTTCCATAAGCAAGACTCGGAAACGGAAGAAAAATGGCGCAACAACATGCGGGAGACATAGGTCAAGATCTCGGTTCCCTCACCTTTCCCAGACTTGCTGATGATGGAAGCTGCCAGCACCACCTAGACCACGCATTACAAAGCTCAGGTAAGATCCAACAAAAAAAACAAAAAGAGTTCTCATTTTACACACAAAACCGAAGATGCAGAGAGCATAAGCATAAAATAAGCCGAAGAAAATGGACAGACAGACACAGAGAAGCCGCAGCAACAAATTCAGGAAAATAAAGGCAAAAAGTCTGAATACATACCATCTTAGCAGGCTTGTTGTGTGCAAAAAGTACTCAGCTCTACGGATCTCTACCGCTAGCTTGCACGCCCTTGGTGTTGTCCCGACCACGCGCCACTCCCACTCCCACTCCCACTCCAGCCAGCCAAAGTAACCCCACCCGCCACGATTCAAACCTGCCTACAAAGGAAAAGAAGAACGACGATCTTCTTCTTCTTCTTCTTCTCCGACTAAAATGAACATCATCGCTTTGATTTCTGAATTGAAGTGGTATCACGATGTTGCAACAACCTGCGCAACGGATCTGACGCCGACGCCGCAAGCAACAAAAGAGCGGACAAAAGAGAGAGAGAGAGAGAGAGAGCAAAGCGATGCGAAGGGAAAGCGTCTCCGTCTCCGACAGCGGCTCTGTGCGTCGTCGTTCAACCTCTGCAGGAAAAGCTCCACATTATGATGCTGCTAGTGCGTCTTCATGGATGCATCATCTACTCGACGAATGTCTTCTTTTCTCATCCATTCACCATCTCTTGTACTGTACCTATGTTAGGAAGCCCAAAAGAAAAAGTGGAATTATTAGTAATTGTTTAATTCCTGGGGTGTTTTTCTTTAGTGGCTTCTTTAGTGGTGTTTTTCTTTAGTGGCTTTTTAGTGGTGTTTTTCTTTGGTGGCTTCTTTAGTGGTGTTTTTCTTTAGTGGCTTTTTAGTGGTGTTTTTCTTTGGTGGCTTCTTTAGTGGTGTTTTTCTTTAGTGGCTTTTTACACTTGTAGAGAGCCCCTTTCTTTTCCTCCATTCTTCTCTATCTAAAGGGGAGGTTCTTTATGTGGAGGGTAAAGCTCGAGGTTTATTAGAATAAGGGCTCTCATATGAGACAAATTGTGTGAGAGCTTGATTTCGATAAAAACTTACACTTATAACATCAATGGCTTTTGGGTTTGTTAATTTATGGAACCCCATTAACATATAAATTCATAACTTATAAATCAAAGTTTGTTTCATGGTGGAGATGTTTCATGGTGTAAAAATGTTTGAATGTGGGTCAAGTTTGGGATATTACATAAACACATCTTCTTTTGTCTTGTATTTATTCATTACTATGTGTTGGAGTAGGTAGTCGATTCAAAAGGTAACACACAAAATTTGATTGCCTCACCCGAAGGTGTGCTAGAGCATGATGAGTTTCAATCACAAAACTATGTTCAATTTTCATGAGTGAAAAAGCGTATGCTGCTCAACACAACAAATTTTGTTCTAACACACATAACTTGTGGTAGTTTCACATTATATTCTCTATAGTTTTTGTAATGGTTTTTCAACCTCTCCACAAATGTACACTTTTGTCAATCGGTAGAGCTTTTTTCAACTTTTAGATCTGTGTGACAAGATCAACAAGCTTCTTCAATGAATTCGTAAAGCAAGTTTTGAAGTTTTATTGAGCTTCTTTGATTTACAAGCATGTTTTTGTTTTTAGGTGTGCTTAAATTAAAGTAGTTCGAGGACATTATAAGAACTTGTTTTTTAGGGTTTTTAATTGTTACTAGGTTGACATGTACCAAGCATTAATGTCATAAGTACACATTGTCGCTTGTTGTGGTGTCCAATTCGATAGCACTATAGTCATGGGTTACTCTGAGTTATACATATTGTTATTTTATTTTATTTTATTTAAAAATTTATGTTGTAGTAGTGGTTAATATTATTCAAGATTTTTTTTTGGGTTAACTATGATGCATTGGTTTCAATTTGACATCAAATAACATCCTCTACTTTTTAGGACAACAAATTGAAAGAAGTTTTTTTTCTAAAAATTATGAATATATAAAACTTTAGGAATTGTTGTTAGTTTGTCATTTGGTAGAATCAAATTCACATTATTTTCCTTAGCAAATAGTATGGTATTTTTCATTGAATGACCTAATCGCCAAGGAGGCATTGATTTTATCGATCTTATCTAAGATAACAAATGAAAGAAATGACATTTTGTTTAGCTTTTGAATTTAGGTTTACCAACTTGAGGACTTGTCTCTAGAATGATTTAACTTGGCCACACAACTTTTTATAACATGCATGTAACAATCTAGGATTGAGACCTTTAATTTTCACATTGGTACAATATGATCAAACATGCTTCTTGTTTAAATTATAACTTTGCCTCAAGATTGAAAAAGCTTGTTGGAACATCAAATGATGAACTTGATTGCATCACAATGTAGTATTTTGATGAGAGAACATTCAACATGATGTCGACCAAGTTTTCATTGAGGATGTTGTGATTCTTGTTACTAAAATGGCTGATGATAAGTGTCACTTTTTTTTATAATATCCTCCATCCTCTTGCTATTGTGGGTTGGATATTATTGAGATTTTAGTTTAATGTCAATCCTTTCTTTAGACTTGTGATCTCATATAACTTTTCAAGTGTTTCCTACATTGCACAATGGGTTAGTAAAATCAATAATGTGATGAAAAAAAAAATCTTTCATTCAAACTAATGCAATTCACAACTTTTGATTTAAGAATTTTTTTTTCATCGTTTTTGATCATTATGGTCCAAAGATTCTTACCACCAAATTTCTCTTGTCAATGAAATTTTTTCATTTGGTTGAATTATTCTATTTACATTGTGTCATTGAATTAACCTCTTTATCTTTTGTAACTAATTAAGAAAATTTCACATCCAAAACCATCAAAATCCTATAGTTGGACTATCCTTCCAACTTTTTGAACTTCTTGGAGGTCCACTATACAATTGGTCATGTTAAGTAGATTTGTTGTTAAAATTAACATTGTTTTAAAGAGAAAACTCTCATTATCACTATACAATACTTCATATTATCAATTGAATTTTTCATGTGTCCCCCATTTAGTCTTGCCACAAGGTATTGTGTAAAATATTTGATATACTATATTGTGGAAGACTTTTGAACTTTAGACTCACTCCCTAGCTCTTTGCTCTAAGCTAAGAGGACAATGCAAGAGTTCCAAGATAAGCCTAAAACAAGGCAATATTTTTCATGAACACCTCTTAGTCACATCAATTACAAAAACCAAACAAAAAGGTGGGTTAATGTAGTCAAAACCAAAATTGAGGCATAATTTCAAGCTATAGACTCACATTACATTCACCATAGTTTGGACTTGAAAAAAAAAACATTTTTTTTCCTTATATTGTATATGTAATCAAACACTTACATTAAAGTGATAAAATGCCTAGGAGTCCTAAGAATGAATTTTGTATTTGAAGGGAAATGGTGTTTTGAAATTTCAAACAACCATAATTCTTTTAAAACATAACCAAATGGGACTTGGGAACCTGTTTGTTTTTAAACCTCAAAATGAAATATATTTCCAACACTATATCAACCTCTTGATTTGGACATGATTTTATTATCCAAATCGCATTTTAAATGTGTGGTACACTATGAACATTTGGAAACACCCAAGAATTTTTTTCCTAAATTTTTAAATGACCGTTTAATTTTTAGCTATTAAGTTTGTTTTGGCAATGCAAGTCCACTACATTGTAAATTCACATTAAGACATTTGCAACAAACTTAAAAAAACACTTGATTTGGAGGAGATTCAAGTTCTTGAATCACTTTCCAAACATTTAGAATTCCTAGAGAATCTCAAATCCCAAAATGAAAGTTCAAAGAGCCATGGAATGACTTCCTTTAATTTTCACACACTTCTTAATTTATGTGGAATTGTGTTTATTTCATCACATTTGTGTCGTGCTTTGGACTTTGTGTTAGGCCTTTTTGGAAGGAAACATTAGGTCTAAATGTAACCTTTGTAGTAACCAAGGAAATAAGAAGAATGTGTAATTTAAAGTTTTCAAAACAAAATCATCTTCTATTTAACTTAATATATGTCATCTACCTTCTACCACTTTGATATATTTAATTTATGACTTCACCAAATTAGTACTTATTACGATTTGTTTCACAATGTGACCATGATTCATGATACATGACCATGATTCATGATACATAATTATGACCTATGTTGTCTAATACAAATGGTGATAGATTTAATGAACTTAAAAAGGGAAAATGATAAACCTTTTTAGCCTAAATTTGAAATCCAAATTTCATTAAAAAAATTTGAATTTAAATTACTCAAAATCCAATATCTTGCACACCTTAGATTTGAAAATTATGAAATTATGTCCAAAAAATCTCACTCATTGAAGGCTTTCCAAGAACACCAAGAGTAGTAGACCTCAACTTTTGTAAAAAACCTTTAATTTTGATTTTGGTAAAATTTTCTTCAACAAAATATAATGTTCAATACTTAATAAGTCTCACACAATAGGTTTAAATCAATGTTGTTGCGATTCTTGAAAACTTTCAAAAACCCTGAATTTTTTATTTTTCAAAATTTTTTTGGAGATTCTTCAAATGTGAGTTTGAGCTTGGTTCTTCCGATTTTAAAACCTAAACATCACAATACCAAGCATGCGAAGAGGGATTACTGCGATTTGAGATTCTTGAGGGAACAAACAAAACAAGCTACCTTCCTTAGTAGATAGATGACATAAAAAGTGTTGTTGGAAGATAAATATATGCAACACAAACTCTTAACCATAAAAAAAAGAACCCATGTTTTGTTCCAACTTCTATGCTTGGATTCATGATCTCAACAAACCAGTTTGTAGATTAGAACTCTTTCGGTTGATTTGTGAAGTCTAAAAGTTTTTATGTAAAGATTGCAACAAAAACTTATCTCAAATATACATCACAAAATCAAATTTATTACAGTCAGTTAGAAAATGAATTTCCCTCCTAAATGTACATAATGTACTTGAGACAAATCCACTAATCCACCAAGCTTGCAATTTACTAAAAACTTTTGCAAGTTACATCTGCAACACATGCATATTAAGAGTAGTGCTTCCCCAGCTGCTGGGTTAATTACTCTGAACAAAACAGGATTTAGGGGTGTTTTTACAGAAAACCTGTTCTGTTTTTGGGCGACAGAGTTTTGTTGTCCAAGCAAAAACCTACAACCTCTTCTTGTTGTGCTCCATTAAAATTGACAGAAATCAATGATTGAGATCTGTAAAATTCCTGGAAGCAACAAGCTTCTATAACCTCGGAACTCTGCAACTAATGCATTAGTTCACTAAGAAGAAAGACAGCCCAATCTTCAAAGGTGCCTTTTCTTCATCAACTTGCCGAGTGACCAGCTCTGGGGCGAAGGGAAAAAAAATCTCTTAATTGCCCACTAAACCCCAATACCTGGACCCTGGAAAAAATATTACCTATCATGTACACAAGTTCTTACAATCGACTCCAATAAATTAAGAAATAAGTGTTTCTCTGCCCTCCCCAAACCTCAGATCACAGCAGCCTAGCATTCTAAATCATCAGTGGGCATTTGATTAGCTGTCAATTTCGCATGACCGTTGACTTGTTCAAGGCCCTTTGGTGATGATGAAGGTGCTGGCGAAAGGAGCTCACCAGCCTGCAAGTTGTCCACTGCATCATGTTTGGTCTCGATACTCAACTGCTGCCACACAAAGAGAGAGTCACGGACAAGTATCCACATTTTACAGCAAAATCAAGTCGAAAAAATACCCAGACTTCAGGGTAGTTAGTGTGAGGACGTGTAGAAGTAAACACTATACCTTGCTTTTCTCTCTCCAATTCAATGTAAAGGGACGGCTGAAGAGGGTTTGTCTGTATGCACCGGCACTTGAATTATCTGGCACAACACTGGGAACTCCTCCTGCACCCTCCACTTTACCTGGGGTACTCCTCCTTGCCCATCCCATGCCAAAATCATGTCTGCCATCCACCACCATTACCACATGACATAATATACAGAGAACCAGTGGATCTCTCCTTTGCATCTAAATTGATTCGGCCATTCCAGGGTTGGAAGGATCCCACTGACGTTTGAGATGGGGGCTCAGACCACAACTACAAAGGCCCTTAAAACTGGCTGGAATCCCTCTTTCCTGTTAGCAGCAACAGACTTCAATATCCTTGTATAGAGAGGACAGAGAACAGTACTTTGCAGGAGAAGTGTGGGACCGAGCAATGCCCCTGGATGTGTTCCCTGTGAGAGGGTCTAAGCCATGCCTGGCAACATGAGCATTGCCAACACCTGCATCAGAGTTTATAGTTGCCTCTAGCATGCTTTCCGCCATTACTGCTCTCTTCTCCATGGCTGCAAGTGCCCGTGTTGCCTTCTCAGCCATCTCCTGCACTACCCCAAAAAGTTTCCTCATGAGTGATTAAATCATCAGACGATTCCCAAAGACATATATGCTGGTGTTAACCAATCAGACAAAGATACTACACTTGCAGCAATTTGCATCATAAATTTCAGTACATCAATAAACCCAACAACCTTGGCCTCATCAGCAATAGAGCGCTGTGCTGCAGCATCCAGCTCTGCAAATCGGCGTGCATCATCTGCAATACATTGCTCTTGCTCCATGCGCACCAGCACCTGTATAATACCGTTCATCATTACACTAGTGAATGGGCTAGCCATGACTTATGGCACTTCTGACAGCCCACAATACAGAGAACAGCAGATAATCCTAGTCCAGGCTACCAGTGGTGAAAGCTTCCTTGATCATATTTCCATGTAATGAGGCACTTCACAATGAAGTAATATGAAAGTCCTTGGTGACAGTGGCAGCCCTAACACAAAATCACCTTCAGGAGAACCTACCTAAGTGACCCATAACATGCAACATAATGCATAAGCCTATGAAAGAACCCCCACCTGCACCATGACTTGCTCTTGCTCTTCCTTATCAGATAGAGCCTTTTTTAAGGTAACAATTTGTGCCTCTAGCTTCTCCACCTATTGCAAGAACAGCAAGAAAATTGTATTGATGCACAGAGATGGACTGTCATTATTGTCAAGGTAGTTTGGAATTTTTTTGAAATTTCTGAGAAACATATGAGCATTCTGGGTTCAGAACAGAACCTAAACTGACAAGAAACTCAACTTCTCTCCATGGTTCCCAAACAGGGAAATTGTACAGATTATGTGCGGAGTATAAAGGCTTGACATTCACACAACTATAAACTTTCTACCAAGGTTTCCAGTCTCACATAATATAGTGATATTTTTTTGTGAACCTGGAACATGACAGCTATCCTCAAAAGGCTTAAGACTGAAGGCCTAGGCACCACTGACATCCTCAAGTTGGCAGAACTCTTTTCTGACACAAATAAATCAATTCACCAGCAGACAACACAAAGAGCCAAGCATGACAAAGAGCATGACATCCTACATTGTCACCCAGATGAATTGTACACGGGACAAATAGAATCAGGGGAAATAAAACCTGAGCAGAGAGTAGGCGCCGATTGTCCTCCTTCACCATTTCCATCAAAGCTACTTCTAACTCCTCTGCCCTGCAGCAAATTCCATTTCAGTGATTCACAATAAAATCACAAGATTCACACCATTCTTTCTACTCACATGTTTGCTCATGCAAAACCTTGTATCACAGACTACCTGCAGGTTGCAGCCTTCCTAGCCTCCAGGGCAGAACAAAGTTCTGTTTTCAACCATACCACCTGCAATACAATCAAAGAAAAATTCCTAAGTAGGACAGAATAACTAGTGAATCTATAAGGTCAAAAAATGTGAGGCTCTACCACAAAGGAGGCTTGAGATTTTAATATTCATTGGCATCAACCATGGCAGGATACACATCTCACAGAAATCCATAGAAGTCAGAAAAACTAGTGAGCCACAATGTTGCCAGACTTATGACTCTAGCTTCTCAAAACATATCTGGCTGGATGATATTGAAAGATCACACTTAACTACTATCAGAGCAAGCAAACTCAGGGCAGAACACTGGGTAGATCCAGCTATCCCATGCCATGACTTAGCAATAACCCTGTAGGCCAGCTAATCCGAAATTTCAATTGATTTACAGTGGGTCTGTAATCAAGCATCACCAACTCTACCTGTTCTCGGAGATCCATACTTCCTGCTTCTTCCACATTCAAGTCAACCCCTTCAAGCAAAATATCTAGATCTCTTCCCGTGCCAGGTTTAGAAACATGTTCCAGCTTCTCTTGCACAGAAATCATTGAATTTCTGAGTGGTAGACTCCTTCCCACCGTTTGGTCGACCAAAGAGCCTGTCTTGGCTGCAACACCATTTGTGCTATGCCAAAGATGCAGCTCCAAAGACCTCTCATGAAGTGCAGAAAGCACAGAAGGCCGGTGCTGATTTCGGAGCTGTTCCAGGCGATCCTCATGCACATCACTGAAACCAAGGCATGCTGCCAGAACCAGTTGACTGCTGTCAAATGTGGCTTCACCCATAGACTGCAACATCGCCACTGCATCGCCAGTGTCGCGTTGCAGCATCAATTTTCCCGCTGAAAACACCCAGTTGCAGGTTAGGTCTTGCCAATGCACACTCCACAGGCACTGAATGAAAAGCAAACAAACTCAACAGTTTGTGATTACCATGGGTTTCCATAAGGGCAAGCCCAGTTCTGAAAAGCATGCTGCGATTTCCTTCATAAAGGAGGACATCCCATACCCTTAACACTGCAGGCACAACAGGTTCCCCCAAGTGTCAGGAGCTGAAAATGTTAACAGGCTTTCCAACATTTTCACTTAATTTGCAGCACACAATGCAAAATGGACATTGTACCAACTAGTAATGAAATGCTTTGCACATAAAGAATAAGAGGTGCTCTTTAGTGAACCATGCAATGCTTGCTGCGACAAGAAGCACAATATGCAACTCACAAAAGTGATCCTAAACTGAAATGAACTGAAAGTCATGTACAATGCTGCTTGACACATGCAGATTGAAAAGGAAGTTTAGATTGGGTATACATACCACTCTCCCAAGGCAGAACATTTACAAAAATGGATAAGAACCATGGACCACTGACCCAGGCCACTTGAACTCCCAGACTGTCCAAATGAGCAGCTGCCATGACACTCACATATTAGCCACTTTGTGTTTTCCATCGGAGACCAAATAAAACATCTCAAACTGGTTCAGTAAAGAAAGGACTCACATAATCTTGGGAAGCGTTCACGCACCAACTGCTCAAATACCAGCTGGTCCACCTGTTGACAAGATCCATAATGAGAGCACAGCAAAGGAGAACAATGGGCCAACATATCGGAAGTCCCTGTGTATGCACAAGGCAGAAAACTCCTTACAAAACCTTGCCCACCATTTCCTAATCTGGGGGACACTCAGCAAGGTGTTACGTCATTGATGCAAAGTGAAGGTAGATGCAAATGCCACAAAGTAGAATATATCCAATCACCTTCAGACAGGTGAATGGTATTGCAAACAAAGACCGACCTGTGCTTCCACCAATTTCTCTGTGTAGTAACCTCCAAAGTAGTTGTCAATGATGCCTGTCAAAGTCCTGGAGAAAATAGGAAAAAAACTTCGAGATGTTAACTTGCAGACCTTCACACCAATGCAAACTTACAAGGTTGCTAACAGCTAGCAACCTTTTGAGTGGAAAACAGTGACAAAACATCCATGGATTGACAGTGTTTTCTGACTAGCTATTGGGACAAATTCAGCACTTCTGCCTTTCTATTCCATGATGAACTTCTTGCAGAGTGATTGATGAGCAGAGCAGCTTTCCAGTTGCCAGGCAGACAAGTTCTGTTTCTGGCTCAAAAGTAAATAGAAATCACAGTCATCACCAACTCACCAAAAAGCATTTTCCTCTGGCATCAGAAGGAGCAGAAGAGCTGCAAGAAAGTTCATGGCCTGCACAGAATTGATAATAACTGACATTAACATACATAACAGAAATACCAGACATACACAGGCATATGCAGGTCCAACAAAATGCAACAACACGATATGAAAGACACTACAACTATGTCTGGCAACTAACTGAAAGATCTGCACCTTGTTTGATTGCTGTCAGAACTTAAAAGACAGGAGGCAAATGAGAGGATCAAAGCAGGATGCATTGAAAATAATACCTGACAGTATCCAACAGCTGGGTTGTGACGAGCATATGCAGTGAGAAGGCACCGCAGCATATTCAAACCATCTTCATCAAGTGCGGGATGCCCAGGAAACGTCCTTGGGAGATCCTGCTTGGTCAAATCAGTCACAATCGGTCACAAAGAACTTATATCGACAGCAATTTATATGCAATTATTGCCTTTACAGTATCCATCACACATGCAATTGAGGTACCCAACATAGTGGAATTGCACAGGTCAACCAGCAGTGAAGAATGACATACAAATGTAAAACTCTATAGAAGTAATTCCCTTCACCTTCTCTATTTGGCTACGCCATTTTTCACTTTGATTTGAGTGAGGACTTGATTGCTGATCAAGAGTAGAGTCGTTGTCGTCAACTGCAGTTGGATCTTTGATGCCATTGGCCTCAGCTGACACCTGTGCTTGCTGTGCCAGAAGTGTTTGGTAATACCCATGCACCCACCGCTCCTTTGACCCCACAAATACCTGCCATAGCTGCCCTTTGGCAAAACATCTGTCAGAAAGAAATCCCCTGCTTCCTCTCATGCAAAAACATATGCACACACAATTGGAGGACCGCGGATCACCCACCCTCACAATAATCACAACAACAACCTCCTTTCAAGCAAGCAAATCTAGTGGAGCTTTACCTCTCCCCTGAGTGCCATAGGAACACCACCACTGACAAGAACCTTGAGCTCCTCTTCCCAAGGACACTCCTGTACATCACTTGAGGCCTGATCAGCTGCATCTTGCACAGAGTCTGACCTTTCCACATCATAAAATTCCTCATCTGAATCATCATCATTATCATCAGAAGCACCAGCAGCAGCATCATTGCCCCCAGCTTCTGTGGAGCTCACACCAACTCCACCATCACTAGCATCTGCAGAAGCAGCTTCACCAAGGCTGCTGCCACCTGCTGTAGAGGATGAAGAAACCTTGCTCTTCCTCCTATTCCTCACCACCTGCTCCACAGCCCACAGGTGTGATGTCTGTAGTTGGACCCAAGTGTGATGATCACTACTAGTATTCCTACTACTGGAGTCTGTTTGTTCTCCAACTTCAGCTGCAGCAGCAGCTGTGGATCCTCCTCTTTCTCCTTCCCGTGGTGGCACAAGAATGCATTCAGCAGCATCCTCCTCCACTGGAGAAGGTTTGTTGTTGTTGTGTAACCCTAGAAACTGCTCCCATCGTTCACACCTCTCTGCTTCTTCCTCCTGCACCACCAATGGAAGCAGCCATTGCAGTCCACCCCCCACCCCCCCTTTTTTTTGGTCACAACAACACCAGTAGCACGCGCAACAGCTGCAAAACAGAAAATCTTTGAAATCTTTTCCATCACACATGATCTTTTACCAGGGTGGTTCTTCTTCCAAGCTCCTCTCTATTTTATGCATACCCTATCCGCTCACACAAACTCATCCACAAACTACAAAAACCTATTACAAACATACATACACATACCTTGTAAATGCTGGCGTGCTCACGATATCGTTTCAAATGCTGCGGCCGCACCGCAAATCCATACATATCCCTGACAAATCCGCCCAAAAAACACAAACCCTCGCAGCTCAAAAACACGAAAGAAAACAAACCGCAACAAGACGACGACGACGACGACGACAACAACAACAACAACAACACAAAAGCCTAAGAAAAACAAAACCAAAACTTACAAAACAAAATTGCAAAAAATTTTGCAAAGATTTGAAACAACATCGCACCGGCTCTCTTGTGAGCTGCTGCCAGCTACTTGCCAAGCTCCTCGATAGTCCCCAGCAGCCGGCATCTTTTCCTCTCCCCGTGCAAAGCTCAACAGCAGCATGCCATGGTCGTCCCGTCTGTCTCTCTTGGGCGTTGTCTGCGCTTGTGCATTTGTGTGCGTGTTCTTCTGAGCGAGTGTTTTTTGGTGTGTGTGTGAGAACGCTGTTTTTTACTGTTCCCTTTGTTGTTCCCATGCGTGATTTTGCTTTTATGGAAATTCAACGTTTCATTGAATTTTTTGGCATTTCAATCTATTTTTGCTTTTCATTGACTTTTTTGGCATTTCAATCTATTTTTGGCATTTCATTGAATTTTTTAATTTCATTAAAGGTTTTTCATTCATTCATTCATTCTTGCATTTCATTTAATTTTTTAATTTCATTAAAGGTTTTTCATTCATTCTTGCATTTCATTGAATTTTTTAATTTCATTAAAGGTTTTTCATTCATTCTTGCATTTCATTTA
>Ga0116227_10007806_pt1 | contig 20641 bp, 41 predicted proteins | sample S1TSphgellanicum_FD_89693 | JGI IMG/M metagenome (GOLD analysis project Ga0116227, IMG submission 89693) | Host-associated microbial communities from peat moss isolated from Minnesota, USA - S1T2_Fb - Sphagnum magellanicum MG | ecosystem: Host-associated > Plants > Peat moss > Unclassified...
TGAACATGCAAGTGGAATCAAAGAATGGTATCTGAATGACGTTGGTGTGTCTGAACAAGAACACGCCTGGCGTGTTAAACATGGGTGCACTGGACCAATTGATAATATGCCAGAAAAATTAAAAATGGAATATCTATTGGTATTTGGTTGACATTCTATCTATCACATACTAATAAGATGTAAATTAATGAGGAATATTACGTATGCCAATTTTCACGAATCCGACTGATTATATTCTTGCATCGATTGATGCATATCCCACCTTGTATGCCGCAGAAAATTATGATTTTTCTCGGCGTAAAGTCATGGATCAACTTCTTAATGTGATCGGAAATGGTATTCGTGATGACGAAGAATTGGTAGAGCATCTTTTGTATAATGCATATGATAAGGAACGTGCCTTTCTGCTTTGCAATGGTACAAAGGTATTTATTGGATATACCGAAGTAGAGGATCGAGACAATGGACTAACTATTCCGGTCTTTGAAACAGCCGCATATTATTTGGAACACGAGAAGGATGCTCATCCGGAAGTAAAATATTGGGTTCAATCACAACCTAGTTTGTTTGAGGAACGGGATGGTAACAAGTGGACTCCTTATTGCAATTTTGGTAAAAATTATTCTACTGTTTGGCGAACCGATTATAAATCACTTGGGCGTGATTGGTGTGATGAAGCAATTTGGTTTTATGAGGAATGTCTTCGTTTTTTTGCAAAAAATGAAAGCCATTATCATTATGCATTTCCTAAGTTTGAAGGAGCAATGGATAAGGCACACGGAAAAACAAATGAAAAATATGTCAACAACATGCTGGAACAACGAGCAAAATATAATTCAGACGAAGAATTTTCAATTGCATACGGCGGAGTAGAATATACCGGAGATATGGAAGATTTTCTAATTCGCAAGTGGGCAAAAGAAAAAGCAGAAATCATTGAATTCATCAATGAAACTATTGAATACCTGAAGAATTAATAGGAGAAATCCAATGAATGTAGCTGATCTTATTTTTTATTTAAAGTCCGTTGATCCGTCTCTTCCTGTCGTGATGGCAGTATATGCATGCGGAGAAACATCACATCAACCTGTATCCGAAGTTCTGTTTTCAGTAGAAGATGGCAGTTTGGTCCTTGATGCTGAATTTTATTAAACACAAATAAGAAAGGATCGATGCATGACTACTCTTAAAGATTTTGAACGTTGGCAACGAGTAAAAGATAAAGCCGAAGAATTGTTTGATCCAATTGGTTCCGATCTTCGAGGTCGGTGGAAACAATATAGTGATGCCAAACTAGATCGGAGCTATGATCGATTTCCTGATGACATTGAGCATGTTTATATTCATGACGATTTTGTTCATATTAGTGGGACGTTCCATAGCCGAGGATGTACTGATTATGAAAATTGTCGAATGCCTGTTAAGTTTGCATTTGGGACAGATGAAGAAGTACAGGAAATTATCGAGGAATCAACTCGAAAAAAGGCAGAAGAAGCTAAATTGATCGAACAACGAAAAGAAGAAAAAGACAAGGCAGAATATGAACGCCTTCGTCAAATTTTTGAGAAACAAAAATGACCTGGCTATTTCCAGTCACTGGTGATATTCATCCTACCGATGATTCATTCAGTTTCCGATATCTATTGGAAACTCAACGAGGATTGCCTTTTGGAAATCATCCGGGCGCATTTGGATTTGTTCGTAAAAATCATATTCACGAAGGCGTTGATATTTACGGCAAAGAAAATGAAACCGTATACGCCGTGGAACCTGGAATTGTTGTTGCAATTGAGAATTTTACCGGAGAATTTGCTAATCCTCCTTCACCATGGTGGAATAATACACATGCTGTTCTAGTTGAAGGATTAAGTGGAGTAGTTGTGTATGGTGAAATTGTAATCAATGAACTACTTCAAGTGGGCAGTACAGTGACTGAACATACTGCTATTGGGTATTTAAAACCTGTTCTCAAAAAAGACAAAGGTCGCCCGATGACAATGCTACATTTAGAGTTACATGAAGAAGGAACACGACAAACATTCGAATGGTTGAACGAAAAACCAAAATCTTTGCTTGATCCAACTGAATTTTTGCGCTATGCAAAATCAAGATAAATTTTAAAGGAATTATATATGGTCACTGTGACAAAAGAAGATTTCATTAATCAGATCACTTCTTGGGATGAGGATTGGAACCTATATGATTTCAAATTGAAGAAGCAGTGGATTACTGGTGGCGTTTCGGGCGGAAATTGTTGGTCGGATGGTGGGCATTATTCCATTGAGTCTGAAGAAGAACCTGCTGATGGAACTGTGTTAAAGGAAATTATTGAACATTTTGCACCTGATCTTTCCGCACTCGCATATATTGGTTTACTGGAAACACCTGACCTATATGAAATTTCACATAAAACAAATTATGAATATTACGGAAATTACGAGGAATATAAGGTCAAAACGTTGAACCTTGATGTCCTGTATGATTATCTGAAAGACAATGTATGAAGCACATCACTGTAATTATTGGACTGCCAGGTAGTGGAAAAACCTGCCTTGCAAAAATTATGGCTGATGAAACTACCTATGTGGTTGATGATCTTTCTGTAAATCCGGAATTGATTAAAACATTTCCCGATATTCTTCAGCCAAAGATTATTTTCACTGATCCCAAATTAATTTACGTGACTTTGGCTCAAGTTGAGAAAAAATTAACAGAATGGTTTGGTAATCATACCACAAAAATCATTTCATTTGAAAATGATTTGCAAACCTGTATGAAAAATGTCAAAAATCGCAATGATGGACGTGAAATTTCGTTACAATTTATTGATATGTTGTCATATGTATATGAAAATTCTGAATGGCCCAAAGATTTTCCTTGCTGGAAGCCATAAAATACGATATAGAATTGTTAGAGGAGTTTAATCATGAAGAAATGTTATATACTGGTAGGAATGCCGGCATCAGGAAAATCGACCTATGTTAAACAGGCATGGCACATCGGGCCCCCACAGGTTGTTTCCACTGATAATATCATTGAAGAAATCGCGGCGGAATATGGCTACACCTATGACGAAATCTTTTCGGATGTGATTAAGTTTGCGGAAAAGGTTTTCTGGGATGATATCGAAGCCGCAATTGATGAAGGGTTTGACATTGCGGTAGATCGTACCAACATGAGTGTCAAGAGCCGTCAAAAGTTTTTCAATGCACTCAAGCAGCATCGATATGAATTTCATGCAGTGGTATTTCGTACACCTGAAGAAACTGAATGGCGAAACCGCCTGGCAGGACGCTCGGGCAAGACCATCCCCGAGCATGTTCTCACTTCAATGCACAATAATTTCGAAATGCCTACTATCGCGGAAGGCTTTACTAGTGTGGTCGAGGTTGTAGCAGTAAATGGTACTTTTGATCACGTAACTGAAAATGCCTAATATTAGGAATTCTGATATTTCATTATTAACTGAATTTCTATCTCCTAGTAAATTTGTAAAAGAGGTTTGGTTTTTTCGAGATCCAAATAAGATATGGTCACGAAGATATTGGCATAGAATAGATGGACCTGCAATTGTAAGAAATGATGGTAAATCAAAATATTTCCTATTCGGAATTAATATTCCCGAAGAAGAATATAATTTTTTGTCAGCCAATATAGATGAGCTTGAATATGATACTGATACGGATAGTATCATATGGATAGATAGCAAACTCGAATTAGAACACAAACTTCGTTTTGGATAATTATCCAAAATCTATATACAATATTTTAAAAATCATTATAAAGCACTTAACTCAAACACAACGTAAGGATTTGAATTAATTATGGCAATTATTAGCAAAGCGCCCACCAATGAAGCTACTATGGGTAATGTTACTCGAATGGGTGGATTCAAAATCAAGAATTCAACAAAAGCATTCACCATTCTATCTACTTCAATTTATTCATTTCCTATTCGCGCGATTATTCGTGAACTATCATGTAATGCTATTGATGCTCATGTTGCAGCAGGCAATCTAGCCACTCCATATGAACTACATCTTCCCACTGCACTTGAACCATGGTTCAGCATTCGAGATTATGGTATCGGCATGCGCGCAGAAGATGTTGAAAACGTGTTTACTGTATATTTTGAATCTACTAAAACAGATTCAAATGACTATATTGGTGCACTTGGTCTCGGCGCCAAAACTCCTTTTTCTGAAACAGATAATTTTACTGTCGTTACGATTCGCGATGGCATTAAAAATGTATATACTGCATTCAAAAATGAAAATGGCGAACCTGATCTGGTGCAAATGTTATCAGAAGCTTCAGATGAACCCGCCGGAGTTGAAATTCGTTTTGCAGTAGAAGATCGGCACAAGTTCAATTCATATCAAGATGAAGCACGCCGAGTATATAAGTATTTTACTCATCGTCCAAAGGTTACGGGGGGATCAAATTTTGAATTTTCTGATCCGGACTACAAAGACAAGGATATTATTCCTGGAGTACATCTTGTAGGAAATAACGGCTATTATGATTCCAAAAGTTCTGCGATCATGGGCAACATTGAATATCCGATCGATACTAATATCCTTTCAAAGGATCTAGGTGATCTAACAAAACTACTTCAGTGTGGACTTGTCATGAATTTTGACATCGGCGAACTGGATTTCCAAGCATCACGTGAACAACTCCATTATATCCCACAAACAATCGAAGCAATTCGTGCAAAACTAGAGCAACTGAATAGTTCTCTTGCAGGAATTATTGCAACTGAAGCAGATGCACTTGACAATGAGTGGAATCGTTCACAATTTCTGATTACAAAATCACAAAGCCAACTTTGGTCAGAAGCAGTCAAAAAATATGTAACCGATACAAAGTTTGAACTTATGCCGGTTCATAGTTACTATCATAGAAACTATTTTTTCCAGATCAAAGAAGATATGCTGGCATCAAAATTTAACATTAAGGTTTCTGCATTTAGCACGAATTTGTATGGTGAGTTTTCCAATATCAGGACTGATAGTGAATATGATCATCTAACCAATAAAAATTTCAAGGTATGGAATTTCCCTTGTTCTTCTGCTACAAAATTCGCAGTAAATGATACCAATATTGGTGCTCTTGCTAGAACAAAATACCACTGGAAGGAGTCAGAATTAAAAAGAGACGTAACAAACGGTCTCGGCTACCACAACACAGGGCGCCGGGAGGGAGAAAATGTCTATGTAATTGAACGAGTGGACAAAACAAAAGAAATGAAACTCGATGCATTTTTTGCATTCCTTCATCAGCCACCGACGGACCAACGATATCTTGTCAGTGAATTTATGAAGCAAGAGCGTCAGGTCTCACAGGCAGCAAATGTTACAATTATGAAGCTTGTTAAGCGCGGTGGATACAAGGATGCTGAGTCGTTTGTTTGGAGAGAAGTTTCACAAAAACTTGACAAACTTTCAACCACCGAGAAGTATTATTATGTTCCATTGAGCGGATATGCATCAGAAGGTGTAGCAAAGAATGTGTATGATTTCAGACAATACCTAGCAGATGCTGATTTGTTCACTGGAACTATTTATGGTGTTCGAAAAGGTGATATTAAGGAAGTAGAGCAACTTCCTAATTGGATCAATATCGATACTTTAATTAAACCTCTGCTTCAGAAGCAAATCAAAAAGTTTTCAATGCTTTCTATGAAAGGGAAGTTGGATTTCACCCAACTTGTTGTTGATAAAGTCGATCAATCAAAATTAAATGCTGGCAGTCCGTACAAGGTATTTTGTGACAAATTCTCCGGAATGCTTACATGGACAGCACAGAAATGCCGCGCATTTAGCAAACTTGCTGACATGTATGAACTGACAGTTGAGCAAAGCGAAGATGATGCAACATCCGAATACAACAATGTTCGGGCCCGATACCCGCTATTAAGCACCATGACACGTGGTTATAGTGTATGCACAGCGGAAAACGTGACAAATTATGTTTTAGGCATTGACCTAATTGAATCACAAAAAGAAGTTACAAAAAATGTAACCGAAGCAGTTGAAGCATAATACATATTAGTATATTAACAAACAAAGAAAGGTATTTTTAAATTATGTCGTACCCATATGTCCTTCAAGGAAACAATCTTACTGTAGTGGTTGACAATAAGATCCACACTATCTCAAAAACCCATTTACTTTATGCTAAACTTATCGATGCAATCAAATCCTCTGATTGGGATAAGGTTAAGGATCTAGTAGAACCCAAGCAAGTTGTTATCAACTATGGTAAGGGCAATGTCTCTATTCAAGGTGACAAGATTTTCTGGAAAGGTCAGGAAATGCATAATGCCCTGACAACCAGAATGGTTCAGATGATCCAAGAAGAATTTCCGGTAGAACCACTAGTAAACTTCATGGAAAATCTCATGAAGAATCCTTCTCGCCGAGCAGTCAATGAACTGTATGGCTTCCTTGAAAAGAATTCTCTTCCAATCACTCCGGAAGGTCGGTTTCTAGCTTTTAAGGCTGTAAAAGAAGATTACCTGGATGTTCATAGTAATTCTGTTTTGAACAAGCCTGCTGAATTTATGACACAGGATGAACTCGCTTCATTCCCGAAAACATCGGGTGCCAAAAATGAAGTAACAGTTGATGTTGTTGATGGTTTTACAACCGTTGAAATGGAACGCAACCAAGTAGACGATGACCAAAATCGTACTTGTTCAGCCGGTCTACATTTCTGTTCACGCGATTATCTAAATCACTTTGGTGGACAACGCATTGTTATTCTTGAAATTTGTCCCTCGCAAGTGGTGAGTATTCCCTCAGATTACGGGGATTCAAAAGGGCGTTGCGCTGAATATAGAGTAATCGGAGAAATTGATAAAGAAAAGTCTGATTTGGCCTTCAATAAATCGGTACAAACAGCACCAACAGAAGAATCATCCACAGATGAGTCATTTTCAGATGGAGAAGCACGCTTCTTCTACAAAGGTCAATACATTAAACAGGAATATGATTCCTACGGCAAGGCATTGTCCATGACCGAAAACGCGATCAGAAAGCGCCGCACCAAAAAATAATTTTTTGGGAAAATAATTTTATCCAGAAGACGTTGTTACTATCTTTGTGCAAATAAATACTGCATAGGGATAGTAACAAAATGAAAAATAAAAACCCTCCCAAATGCAGTATCATCAATTGCCTTAATCTGACCGAAATGAAAATTCATAAAAACGGATGGAAACGTTATTGCAGTGATGAATGCAGAAAAATAGGCTCAGTGAATAATAGATTAGCAACTAGACAAAAAATTATAGAAACAGACCCTAATTACTTGAATGATATTCGGCAAAAAACAGAACAAACCAATTTAAAAAAATTCGGGGTAGTTAATCCGATGCAATCTTCGGAAATAAAAGAAAAAGCAAAACAAACCCTTATTGAGAAATATGGAGTAGACAATGCGCAAAAATCACAAGAAATACGAGAAAAAACACGCTATACTTGTATCGAAAAATATGGGTATTCTTCTCCGGCATCATCTCCGGAAATAAAAGAAAAACAGAAACAAATTTTTATGAATAATTACGGGGTGTCATCTCCATTAAAGCATCCTGATATTTTAGATAAAATGAAAAATACAAACCTTGAACGTTACGGAGTAGAATGGTCTTGTCAAAATGAAGTTGTGAGAGAAATGCAACGTCAAACATGTTTTAATAATTACGGGGTAGATAATCCCCTTGCATCCATCGTTATTCAAGAAAAAATCAAGGAAACAAACCTTAAACACTACGGGGTAGATAATCCCACTAAAAATCCAGAAATTTTTCAAAAATCATTAGTTTCCGGAAAAAGGTGTAAAGAATTTTTAATGCCGTCAGGATCAATAATCAAGTGCAGGGGATATGAACCATTTGCATTATCTTTATTGTTAGACACATATGACGAATCCATGATATGCTGTGATTTGAAGATGATGCCAAAAATCACTTACGTATTAAATCAAAAATCTAAAATATATTACCCCGATATTTATATTCCAAATGAAAAATTAATTATCGAAGTGAAATCAATGTATACTTATAATGCAGACTTAGAGATAAATTTAATGAAAAAACATGCTACTGAACAGCTTGGTTTAAATTTTAGGTTCATGATTTTTGACGACAAAGGTAATCTATGTTAACAAATTTGTCTACACGTTAGTTGCAAGGGTTTCCTCGGCCAAACTAGTATCACACAATAATTCGGGGAAGAGATTTTCTCTCCCCTTTTTATTTGACCAGTTGACAAATTATTTCATTTATAGTAATACGTAATTCAATTTACGGAGTATGAGTTATGGAAGAGATTGAAGCCAGAAATAAGCGCTGGGCCATTTATTACAAGTTCAATCGTTTTATGAAGAGAACCAATTTCAGTGATTTCTGTAATGGATCCAATGGTACTGGATCATATTTTCTTTTTAGTAACGAATCGCCTGATCGGGAAAAAATTCTGAAATGGTTTCCAAGAAACAATTTTGTTGAACATGCCTCGTGTGATTATAGTTTTGATAACGGTAATATTAGAATTCAGGTTTCTGATGATTTTACTTTTGTCAAGATGTTGGTAATTACTCATCCAGAAGATGAATTTAATGTTAGAAACCGGCATGAAGGAATTATTCGTTATTTTTCTGCTATCACCAAGGACAACTATTAAGTTATGTCAAAGATTTTTTATGTCCGTGCTGAAATTTGGGACGATATGTTTGACGATTGGGTTGTTGCTAACTACAGTGACCATGGCCCAACCAAGGGCTATCGCATGTCAAAACTATCAGAAGAAGTGATTCACGACTTCGTCAATACATTTGACAGAGAATTTTTTATTGATAAATTTGGTCTTAGCCCATTATCAAACGAGTCGAGTTTCACCAATAATGAACAATATTACAAATACGAAATTATTGATGAAGTAAAAGTTGCTGAATTTTCACTCAAATATATGTGAGGTAATTATGAAGATGAAAGATTTTACATTTTCTCCTTCTAGTTTGGGAACAAAAACTGTCAAGAAATATCTGGTTCGTGCTATCGGCAAAAACAAAGAAGGACAAGATTGCACAGTAAGACTATCGTATTCTCCTCACCAATATGGAAATCCTTATTCTTGGGAGAAATCGAATGGAACAATTTATTCTGGGGATGGTTGTAATTCGATTGATGAAGCAAAAGAAGCAGTTGCATATGCCGGAATAAATTATGAAGTTCGTTCGATTGATAAAACTACAGTTGAATTTTTTGAAGTGACCACCATTACAACAATTTCCGGTTCTATAAAGAAAGTTTCTTGATGAAAATCGTTTATATTCCGCATAGAATCTGGAACAAAGTACATGATTATGTGCACGATAATGATTTATATGATATGTCTGCACCTGATGGTGTAGTAGATGCAACAGAAAAATATCTAGAAGATGTTTATGAATTGGAGTATACTCCAAGTAATGCCTTCTTCGTTGTCGGAGAATATGCATATGAATGTTACAATGATGGCAAATATATGGAATTTTTATTGAAATATGGATAACACAATGGATATTGTTTACATTATTGATCCTGTATGGAAAAAAATATATGATATGGTAAAGGGAGACAATCGTCGGCACGATTCAGTAGAAAGAACAGACCAACTCCTATATGACATATACAGACTTGAAGAAAATGGTGTAAACGATATATCACCGAAGGATAGTAAAAGTGGGCACTGGGAATATGCATATAAAGCACATGACAAACACAAATACATTGAATTACTGCTGAAATATGGATAAGGTAAAAATCTCGCATACTGTTTGGAAGAGTGTCCGGGATTATGTAAGAACCAATATTCGACCATTTATTAAGGATTGTCATTTAGTCGGTAATACAGAAACCACAGACGAATGGTTATATCGTACGTACGCTATGGTTTATATTACAGGGGCTGCTGAATTCATCAACGACGAATATTGGCATGAATATGGAATTTGTGATCAAAAATTGTTTGTAGAATTTAGTTTAAAATATTTGTGAGGTTATATGAACAATACACTTGTAATTCCAATGGAAATTTGGTTTAAATTATATGATGATTGGTATGATACACTCCCTGAACCAAAACTAAATGGAAAAGAATTGTGGGATAGCTATGATATAGCATTCAATGGCAAATACGGAATACACCCGAATAGCAATCTGACAAATTATAACGATTGCACATATACTTACAATATCATTGATCCTGAAAAATCAATTGTATTTGCTTTAAAATACCTATGATTAAATTTGACAACCATCGAAAAGTCTGCTAAACAAAAAGAAATTGTTTAGGAGACTTTTATGCCAGCTAAGATCAAGAAAGTTGCATTCTCGTTTAAGAAGGATGATGTCCTTCTTGCCAGCTGTATGGCACATCTTGAAAATAATGCATACCTCAAAGAGGATGTTAACGTGTATGATGCCGATGGTTCATTAGTTGACGTTGCAAGGGTTGCTAATCGAACCCTAGTCTTTAAATTTCTTGATTATGGTATGGAGCCTACAGAAAAAGCAATTCAATTGGCAGAAAAAGTAAAAAAGTATTGCAAATCTCCGGTTGTAAAAATGCTGTCCGGCAAAACAATTACAAGTTTCGATGAAGCCATGCTCAAAATTTCGGATGCGGAAACAATCGAAGATAATTATCTTCTTTCAGTCGCTGTTTGCCTGCCTTCTTCATTTTTAAAGAATATGGATTTTCGAGATGTAGAAGAAAGAATCCGCTTGACCGATAAGGAACCAATCAATCACGTAAATAACCGCGTTGATTCTATCACTTTCGAACCGGTAAAGATGAAATGGATGGATAAATGGGATTCGTTTCTAGTGACTGCAATTACTACCGATAATAAGTTGGTTAGTTTTTGGACAAGGAATACAAATGATTGGAAAATCGGTAAGCTCGTAGAATGTTCTTGTCGATTTAAGTCAATGTATAAAGGAGCTTCGACCATCAATTACATCAAGAAACTCGGGAATTAATCATGCACAAAGAATATATTATGCCATATGGAATGTGGAATAATTTTTATGATACCTACCGACAAAAGATTGGTTTTTCTGAGTCAGTGAGCGCAGTTGAACAAGTTGATGCATGGATCGAATCAGAATTTGGATTAAAAGAAAATTCTGTTCCACAGGTGACAAAAGTATCATTACATTATTCATATATCATCGTGGATGAAAAGAAATATATGGAATTTCTGTTGAAACATGGATAATATTTATCACATGCCACATAATATGTGGAGCAACTTTTATGATTATTACGAGGAAACTTTTGGATTTTCGAGAGGTCATACAGGGGAAATTAAACAGATTGATGATTGGCTGGAAGAAAATGCAGGAATCATATGGATTGAGGAACCTCCTGGAAACGAATCACCTGCGTACAAAAATGGTTTTTATACTTATGAAATTTCAAATGAAAAAAAGCTTATGGAATTTTTACTGAAACATTGGTGATTTATATGGAATATAGTCTTTATTATTTTGATCAGGTACTTTGGCATAAGATCCTGCGGTGGTTTCGTTCACAAAGTGAATATGAACGACCCAGTACTGGAATCAGAATTTGTGATTTTGAGCACTGGCTTGAAGAAAATGCAGGAATAAGAGAAGTTATCAACAGTGATAGGGTATTACAAGAAATGGGAGAAATACCACCTCCTAACATATACGCGTACTGGTTAGTAGACGGAAAGAAACTAACTTCATTCTTATTGAAACATGGGTAATTTACATGGATAAAACGTACATCATGAAATGGGGTGAATGGCATAAATTTTATCAGCTTTTCGGTAACGGATTTATTGTGGCCACCGAGACGTGGCTAGAAAATAATGCAGGATTAATAAAAAGAAAAACGATATTATTAGACGAGGCCCACGATGACAGTCCACAGTTAACCTACTGCTATATAATTGGCAACCACAAAAAATTTACTGAATGGAAACTTAGATATGGATGAATTTATTCTAGATTTCACTGAAAGGGATTATGGAAATGATCCGATCGAAAGCAGGCTATTTGATTTATTTCAATCTACTGTACCGATAGAAATTAGAAACTTGCAATATGCATATCGTGATTTTTTGCAAGAACTATCACCATCAATTACTCAGGTAAATATGACATCAGAACAAGGAGATTCGCGGATTTGTATGTCTATTGCATTCAGCAATGAAAAGTCAAAAGCAGAATTTCTGCTGAGGTATACATGATACTTTTTCCCGATGGTATAGATAACGACAACGATATGGAAAATAAATTGTTTGTGCAATATGAAAGTTTGATGGACAAACCTTTTGCCAATTACGAAGAATTTCTTTACTCTTTACCGAAAGTAAGAAAAGTAACTATGGCACCGGAATCAGTGTTTGTATGCATTGCATTAGAATTTGAAACAAACGCGGCAGAATTAGAGTTTTTACTGAGATATGGATGATTATTATTTCATGTTAATTTCCAAGTGGAACGAGATTTATAACATGCTAGATGATATCTATCATTTTCAGGGTTATATGGACTGCGAAGAAATGTTAGAGGAGAAATTTGGTATCAGATACCAAATAAACCACAATGTTGTATCACCGTACCGACACCGGTATGCAGAAAAAATTTCAAAAGATATAGTATATGTCCGTGCAAATTTTTATGTGTATGCAATTGTGGATTCAAAAAAATTTACTGAGTTTTTATTGAAATATGGCTAAACACTTGACAAATTGATTTTTTTATCGTATCTTTCGTCAAAGGAAGAAATATGTCAGCATCTTGGATTAATAAATTAAATGAAAGTAACAGTCGTCTCCACAAAGAAGATGTAGTGAGGCAGGCTCTTGCCTCCGCAAAACTAGGAGATAGGTATGCTGATTTTTTCCTGCGCATGTCAGGAAAATGCTACAATCCATTTGTTGTGTTCGGGGTAAAGGCTGTCCCGATTAGTAACACTGATCCCGAAATTCCTGTCCCTATTTTAGAATTTAACGAGACATATGAAACTGTTTTAAAAGAATTGGAAACACGAGTAATTACGGGAAATGCAGCAAGAGATGCACTCCTTCGTTTGGTCGCGCAGATCAATAAAGACGAATGGAATTCTTTTTATGGTCCTGTACTAAAAAAGGACCTACGTGCTGGAATTTCTCGAATAACATTTAACAAAATTCTTAAGGGAACAGAATACGAAATCCCGGAATTTAGTTGCCAGTTGGCATCTTCATCTGATGCTCGTCCAGAGATGCAAGGCGTCAAACGAATTTCAACGAAATTGGATGGAAACCGATTGCTTTTGTTTGTTTTTTCTAAATCTGGGGCACCTGAAACAATTGCGTATAGTAGAAATGGAAAAGTTTTCGAAAATTTTAAGCATATTGAAAATCAAATCCGATTGCAATATGATACTCTGCGAGCCAATTCAAAATATCCATCTATGTTAGGTAGAAATGGATTTGTCCTTGACGGAGAAATCATGAGCGAGAATTTCCAGGCACTCATGAAACAATCTAGGCGTAAAAAAGATGCTGACGCATCAGATAGCATTTTTAACATTTTTGACATTATTCCTGTTGAAGCTTTTCTTGAAGGTCATTGGAATATGTCACAACAGAATCGTGATTCTCTTCTAAAGAAAATGTTTGCTAACCCTGAACTTACTCCCAATTGTCAATTGGTTCCGTACATCGATGTGAATCTAGACACAGAAGAAGGTCAGGAACAATACCATAATTTTTGTCAATTGCAGGTAAAAGAAGGCAAAGAAGGGGCCATGATCAAGGATTTAAGTGCTCCGTACATTTGTGATCGATCAACTAATTGGTTGAAATGGAAACCTATTGCTGATTTTGATTTGAAAATCGTTAGTGTCGAACCGGGCAAAGGCAAACATTTAGGAAGAATGGGTGCATTTGTTTGCGAAGGGATAGACAATGGCAAGTTTATTTCTGTTCATGTAGGAAGTGGTTTTACGGATGAACAACGTATTGACTTTTGGAATAATCGTGATAAACTGTTGGGACAAATGGTAGTTGTCACAGCAGATGCTATTTCAAAAAATCAAAACGGAACTTACTCCTTAAGGTTCCCCAGATGGAAAACATTTCGAGATGACAAGGATTAATTTATGACACTAAACATGATTGGAATTATAGTTATTGGTCTAATACTATATACCAATGGTATTTGGGCATACATATCGGTAACGATAAACAGTTCAGCTCGATCCGAATTAGAATGGACATATAGAGCATTTTATTGGCCGTTAATTGTAACAAAACATCTTATTATTAATTTGTATAGAGTGTTAGTTAATGATTGGAAGTTCAATGACAAATGAAGAAATTATTGCAAGGCTTTCTGCAAATCCTGGTGTCAAGAAAGTAGAATTCTGTCCAGCAGATAATAAATTCTATGTGGACAAGGGATTGTTTACTATGGTTTACAAAAAGAAACAATTTGATGGCAAATAACACGATTGTTGTCAGGGATTTATCTACCGTTCGAATTTATGCATTAGAAAAATCCCCAGCTAAATGGCACCGAGAAGACGGGCCCGCAATTGAATACAAAACACACGGACAGTATAACGAATATTGGTTATTTGATGCATGTTTTGCCAGGAAAGAAGAATGGGAATGGTGCGTAAAAAATATCGATTCGTTAGAAATCTGTACCCGTGATAACTACGATGATCCGTTAATTGAATTTAGTAATGATAAATTAAAAGTAGAATATATGTTGAAGTTTGGAGGAAAATAAATGAGTGGTCCAGGATTTATTGCAGAAGAGTTTCCGCAAGCGTGTGATTTATGTGGGATGATTGAAGAAACTCGTCCATATGGTCCGGGAGGAATCGAAGTATGTTTTTCGTGTGGAATGAAAGATCCTGAAACAGCATTGAAGAACATGACAGAATATTTGTTTGGTCCAAATGAACGATTTTGACTACACTAAACAAATCGATGTTCCGTATGTATTTGAAAATGGTGATAGTTTAACAATTAAAGAAATCAAACGTAGGGATGAAGGGATTTTTGTCGCGTATTTTACAATACAAAGCAATGGAATTCCCAAGCAAAACCTCGTTCCCATATGGGAATTTAATGACAATTTTGGTCATTTGTTTACGGATAATTAAATAAAACATGTTTAAGAAAATTTTTAGTTTGCCGACGTTAACTCTAGTAGTTGCGTTGACATTAAGTTGTATTTCGGCTTGGTATTCTGTTACTGGTTTAACAGTTATTTTTTCTGCTGCAGTCATTCCTATTATTATTATGGGCGGAACACTTGAAGTTGCAAAGGTTGTAGTAACCGTTTGGTTACATAAATATTGGAAGAAATCCAATTGGCAATTAAAAGCTTATTTGATTCCGGCACTTATTGGTCTGTCATTATTGACCAATATCGGTGTCTATGGATTTCTATCAAAATCACATAGTGACCAGGCATTAACCTCAGGTGATGTACAATCAAAAGTTGATATTTATGACCAAAAAATAGCAACGATTAAAGATAATATTGGTGCTGATAAAACGGCATTGAAACAAATGGATGAACAAGTAAATCAATTACTAGGTAGAACCACTGATGCGAATGGCGCTAACAGAGCAGTTGCTGTAAGAAAGCAACAATTGGCTGAAAGAAATAGGATAAACAAAGAAATAAATGATTATCAAATTCAACTTGACGAAATTAATACCGAATCTGCACCTATTCGAGCGCAATCAAGAAAAGTAGAAGCTGAAGTGGGCCCCATTAAATGGATCGCCGCATTATTTTATGGTGATAATCCTTCTCCTGATTTACTAGAAAGAGCAGTACGATATGTTATCATGTTGATTGTATTAATTTTTGATCCACTGGCATTATCGTTGGTCATTGCTGCTTCAAAAGGGTATGAATGGCAAAAAGAAGAAAGCATACTCGACGACAAAGAAGAATATGTTCCTTCTCCGGGAACAAAAGTCGATACTGTTTCATTCCCGATAGATTTGAATCCACCAATTCCTGCAACATATCATCTTTTTGAAGAAGATGTTAATGAAGAGTCTGAGACTACTGCTTCAACAAATGAAGACATTTCAGAATCTATTGATGCCAGTGCAGAAGAATATGATGCACATTTAAATGATTCTGATAGTGATGAATCCGAAGAAAATATCACAGAAGAAATAACTGAAATTCACGAAAAAAATGATACACAAGATATTTTAATCGAAACGGAAGATGTAACACACCATGACGAGGGTGATGGTTATGTAACTTACGAAGGAACGAAAATTCATAAAAATGCGCTGCTTCACAGAAGACCGGATTTATTTGCTGCCATCCCAGATAATCAAGAAAACACATACGGAACCGCATTTCCTATTTTTGCAAAACAGCGAGAAATTTTTGTGAGGACAGATGTTATTCCGCATGCGGTGTTTGAATTTAATGGCAATAATTGGAATATCATTGACAAATCACACAATATGGAATATTTGTATAATGATGATTATGTCATACAGCTAATATCGTTATTGGATCAAAATAAGTATGATGTAAATTTGCTGACAGAAAATGAAAAAATTAGGATTGAACAGTTCCTGTCTGAAAAATAATCTGTTAAATATTCTTGTATGAAAAATTTGGAATATTGTTCCTTCTGTGGGTCACACAAAGAAGAAGTCAAAAAATTAATAGTTGATGACACAGTTGCTATTTGTAGCAACTGTGTTGACCTTTGTAATATTTTAATTACGGATGATGATTTGAAACCGGATTCATCATTGTCATCAGATAAACAATTTGATGCATATAGCATCAAAGAACACTTGGATAAATATGTTATTGGACAAGAGCATGCAAAAGAAGTGCTTTCAGTCGCGCTGGCAAACCATTACAAAAGAATTAATTATCCGTCACCTAACATCGAATTAAACAAGGGCAATGTGTTATTGTGGGGCCCAACTGGAACAGGAAAAACTCTTTTAGCAAAAAGCATCGCAAAATTTATGAATGTGCCATTTGCTATAGCAGATGCTACTAGTTTAACAGAAGCCGGATACGTAGGTGAAGATGTCGAAAACATGATTACGATGCTATATACGAATGCAAACAATGATGTTTATAAAGCTGAAACTGGAATCGTGTTTATCGATGAATTGGATAAAATCGCTAGAAAAAGTGAAAATCCATCTATAACCCGTGATGTATCCGGCGAAGGAGTTCAACAAGCATTGCTAAAATTAATTGAAGGAACTATCTGCAAAATTAATTTGACAAACAAACGGAAGAATCCATATGCAGAATGCATTGAAATTGATACGAAAAATATTTTGTTTATTGCGGGTGGATCATTTGTTGGATTGGATAAAATCATTAACAATAGAGTTAATGAAAAATCCATGGGGTTTGGAGCAACGGTAACAAGCAATACTGAAATTACAAATCAAATGATTACATCTGCTGATCTAACTGCATTTGGCTTGATACCTGAATTAATCGGACGCTTTACTACTACTGCTGTTTTGGATAATCTCACGGTTGATCAGTTAATTGAAGTAATGCAAAAAGCAAAAAATAATTATTTGGATCAATACAAATATTTGTTCTCAATCGACGGTATTACGTTACATTTTTCAGATGATGCAATTAAGTACATTGCCGAAAAATGCATAGAACTAAAAATTGGTGTGCGTGGAATACATACCGAATTAGAAACCATTTTAATGCCTCATATGTTTCATATGAGAAACTATAAAGATCAGAAAATTAAAAAGATTATCATTGACATTGAGTTGGCAATGAATCCCAAACCACTGTTTAAGTGAAACGCATAATAAACTCTACTAGTTTTTTCTCATTTGTTGATATGAACAGGCCAATATAGCCGTGATTATCTTGTTTTGTTACACCATAACTTACTAATGCCAAATCGATAATAGAATATGGGACTGCTCCAGCGGAATAATTATGTTCATCCATAAGAGACCTATAAAAGTTGTTCCAAACTTTGTCTGGCATATCATATGTTTCCATAAAATTATCCATATTTTAAGAGGAATTGTGTGAACTTTTTATTATCAATTATGAAATAATCAAAATCTGAACAATATTCACGATCAGCGCGGTTATAAAATTCTTTACAATTTGCTAAACCATGTTCAATAACCATCATTCCGTCAATTGCGCTCCAATTAGGATCGCACACATCGTCAGGAACATATTTAATGATCAAATCTCTCTTAACTTGAGCCCAGACATGGTTATCCATGACATAAATTTCGTAGACCATATTATCCATATCTTAACAGAAAATCAACGTGTTTTTTTTCGTCTAGGATGTAATAGTCTAAGTCTGTAAGATCATCATGCTCATAATCATCACCTTCAGAACCATATACACCATGCAAAATAGCCAACATTTTGTATTCAACAAATAATACACCGTCGATGAAGGCGGACAATGATTTTAGTTTTTCTTGGATATTGTAGTCACTAACGTAGTGTTTTAAAATACCAGTTGAGTCTGAAATTACGTTATTCCAAACTTTGGCAGGCATACTATATATAGGAAATTGGTGGCCCATTATTTAAACTCCAAGCAATATTTCACAAATTTCTTCTCATCTACGATCAGATATTTCGAAGAATGATCATTTCCATAAAGTTTATCATCCATGCGTTCTAAACCAAAATTTTGCAAAACATATGTATTAAATGGTTCAGAGTGATTGTAGCAATCTTCTGGATCGACAATATTGTCAATTTTGCTCCATTCTACTAACGGCATATAATAAATATTATCCATATTTTAACAAGAACTCCATAAATTTTTGTTGGTTGTGAACAGCATAGTATACACTATCAGCAAGTGATTCACCATTTCTTGGTGAACGCACTAAATTATATTTCTCATTCAGGAACGCATCTACTTCTTCTGGTCCCCAATTTTTATCTTCGGGATCAACTTCCCTATCCACTTTATTCCACACATGAAGGGGCATATCGTACATTTTCATAATAAATCCTTAAGAAATAATTTCGCAACTAATAACAAAAATTGAAAAAATGTGCAACCAAAAACTTTGCAATCAGATCAAATTCTTGTATAAATAAATATGTGAACGCTCACGCTGAGGTTCACATATTTGTTCTTGCTATTATAGGAGAAAAAAATGAACAAACTAACTACTTTTGACCTGCCTTTCCATCGTTTTTCTGTTGGATTTGACAACATTTTTGAAGAACTTTCAAAAACCGCTGTTGCCAGAACGTCAAATTATCCCCCGTACAATATTATTTCAACTGACGTTGACGGAAATCAATATGTAATTGAGCTTGCTGTTGCGGGTTTCAAAGAAACAGAATTGGATATTTCCACTGAAAAGAATACCCTTTCTGTTAAAGGTAAAAAAGAGGATAGAGAGGATGCTCCGCAATATGTCTATCACGGTATTTCTTCCCGAGAGTTTGAACAAAAATTCCAACTTGCTGATTACATTGTTGTTACAGGTGCTTCGCTCCAAGATGGTATTTTAAGTGTCTCTCTGGAACGAATTATTCCTGATGAAGCTAAACCCAAAAAAATCAGCATCAGTCAGCAAATCTAACCAAAACATATTGCATTAACTGCATAATCTACTAGAGTGAGGGAGTGAAATCTCTCACTCTAATTTTCAAGAAAGAAAAATTAATATGTCAAGTGCTGAACCAAAAGCAAAAATTAAGCCCGACCTTGCTCTAGCGAAACCATCACTTTATCGGATTATCTATCTGAATGATGACAAGACTACAATGGAATTTGTCGTGTCAACATTGATTAATCATTTTGATTATACAGTTGATACGGCTGCTGTTATTACGCAAGATATTCATGAAAAAGGTAGCGCAGTCGTTGCTGTTCTTCCATATGAAATTGCAGAACACAAGGGTGTTGAAATTACACTTGAAGCAAGAACCAGCGGATTCCCACTCAAGGTAATGGTAGAAGAAGATATCTAACATTACTTTAGAATTTTAAAATTTGGTATTCTTTTTTTAGGAATACGTTGCAACCTTCGTTTTGCATCTAAGTCTGTATAAGCAACCGCAATGGCAAAAAGAATGCTTAATACAGATAAAATTTTCATTAAGCCAAATCCCGATATAATTATATTTAACATTAAGGAAATTAACACATTATGACACTTGTACCAATGGTCGTTGAACAAACTTCACGCGGAGAACGCAGCTTCGATATCCATTCACGTCTATTACGTGATCGGATCATTATGTTTACTGACCAAGTTGAAGATACTATGGCTAGTTTGATTGTAGCGCAGCTTCTATTTCTTGAAGCAGACAATCCAGAAAAAGACATTCACATGTACATTAATTCTCCTGGCGGAGTAGTTACCGCAGGACTAGCGATTCTTGATACCATGAATTTTATTAAACCGGATGTTTCTACAGTGGTAATTGGACAAGCATGTTCCATGGGTAGTTTACTTGCGCAAGCAGGCGCCCCGGGCAAACGCTATGTCATGCAAAATTCACGCACCATGATTCATCAACCCTCAGGAGGCGCAAAAGGTATGGCAAGTGATATTGAAATTCAATTCA
>Ga0116227_10007807_pt1 | contig 20638 bp, 9 predicted proteins | sample S1TSphgellanicum_FD_89693 | JGI IMG/M metagenome (GOLD analysis project Ga0116227, IMG submission 89693) | Host-associated microbial communities from peat moss isolated from Minnesota, USA - S1T2_Fb - Sphagnum magellanicum MG | ecosystem: Host-associated > Plants > Peat moss > Unclassified...
AATATAAAAATAGGTAAAGGTTAGTATAATTTTTATAAAAGTAGGAAGATGAAAAAGGGAATTAAGTGAAAATAAAAATTTAGGGGAAAAAAGGCACAAAAAAAAAAAAAAAAAAACATAAATACAGTGGTCAACAACAAAAAGAAATGGACTATGATGAACCCCATTTAGCACCGAATGAAGAAACATAGCCCATCCAATGGATAGAACGAGGAATTGGTGCATTGGTGGCTGTTAGTTCACTTTGGTTAGTTTCATCCTTTCTTTTTTTTTCTAAGTGTCTCCACTATTGCTACATATATTTTCACTGCTCCTACCTATACAACTATTATAATTAGTGTGGTTTGTGCCATTGGCCCAAGTGTTACCACAGTTTCAATTGACTTTTCCTTCCAAAACTTGGTTTTTTGGAATTTATTTAATTTTTCAACAGCAAAAATCACTTTAAAATCAATATTTCCCACCATCTGAATCCAAAACTTATCAAATAAATTCCAATAAATCCTTCTCATCAAAGTCTTTCTAATAACACCACAAGCACATTCCAATTCCTTGAAATTTTTAGTTATGATTTAATTTAATTTTCAATGAAAAAATCATTCAATATTCAAAAACTTTTGCACCACAAGTTCAAACGTCATGGAACCAAGCCCATGCGCCCCTCTTCTTCAAGAGCTTTCCAAAGACACTAAGAACATGATCTAAACCATCCCAGTTCGATGGATCTCATAACTAAACTACAAAACAAAACAAAACAAATTACCTTCCTTCATAGATAGATTACTTTTGAACCTTGTGCATTAAATGTTTAAGTATCAACATTTCATATTGAAATTTAATAAAATTTCCTTACTTTGCATATACCATTGGAAGGAGGGATAATGGGTGAAAGTAGAAGGGACAGGGCTAATGTGAACTAGCACCCACGAATGCACCAATTGGATGGACAGTCAAGTGGATGGTTGTTGAATTTATGTCCTTTCGTCTCCTTGTGTTAACTAGCTTGGACCAAGGTGGTTAACATAGTTTGACTTTTTTCCGCCTTGTCGACCCTTGGACTTCCCAAAAAAATAATGTGGGGTTTTTTTTTGGACCCACTTGAGTGCATCAGCACCCCACCCTCCCACCCACCTACTTTAGCCTATTTTTTTTTCTTACCTACCTTTTCACCTACATATTTCAAATGACCTAGTCTCATCCCCACCTACTTACTTGCCCACACATCTACCTACCAAGTGACATTCATATACCTACTTACCCATCTATCCTTAGGCACCTACCAATTAACATCCTACACACCACACAAGCATGAGGAAATGTTGATGAAACCAAATGTAGGTATTGCAATCCACGTGGCACCACCAAATGACGAGATCCAATGAAAGTATTGCATTTCATCATGTAAATGATTGCTTCATCCTTTCACTTTCATACCCACTAGCCACCCAAATAGCTACCTACTAGACACCACCTAGCCATACATACTTGTTTGGTCATCAATACAACCAACCTCTGATTTGCCCGTTGCAATGTTCCAATGAAAAAATGTAGATATTGCATTTCCCTTGGATTTATTCACATAAGACACATGTAATGCCTAGATGAAGATAATTGCAACTACCCAAATAAAGGAATTACTTACATCAAACAATAACTATCATTTCACTTTCCTACCTACTAGCCCTAAAGATAAATACTTACCAAACACCACCCAACCATACCTACCTACATGGTCATTAGTATGACCCATTTGTTCATTACAATGCTCAAATGAAAAAATGTGGGTATTACATTTCCATTGGATTTGTTCACACAAGCCACTTGTAATGCTTAAATGAAAATAACAACTATTCAAATAAATGTATTGCATTAAGGGAGTACCATATTACATTTTTAGGTTTAGCATTAATGTGCCGAATAATTAATATAATTTGAAGATTTTGATTTGACACTTAAGTTTTTAATTTTGAAAATTTCAACATATAAAGAATAAATTTATTGATGATATTAAAGCTTTCATCTGTTTCATGTTGTGGTTTTGGTTAGACTAAAGAAAGGTTTCATATTTTTTCTAAATTGGTTATGGGTTTGAACCTGGCTGCCTTGATTGAATTTTTGAGATTTTCGACATTCAGTACTTTATTTTGAAAAATTCAAAAAAAAATGAAAAAATTATAATTTGTGCCGAACCTGAAAAGGTAATATGGTATTCTATTGAAGACACGGACAATTGTGGGTATTTCATTAGCCAATACTCCATTTGAATGCAAAAGGGCGAGTATTGCAAATTTAGACAATGTTCGTTAACATGATTTCCTTTACTGGTCCACCTCCATTTTGACCTAATTAAATGCATATTATATAAATGTCCAATTAGGGTTTATTTAATTTAACCCCCAAATGTGTACCTAAGGACCTTTGGGTTTTAAAAAATTTTATTACATTAAATATTTGGGGCATCTTGATTTTAATAAAATATGAATCAAAAAAAATTTAGGTAGGATTTTACTTTATATGAAACCTTTCACCTCCACATATATGGATCAAGATCATTTCATTTTTTCTCTTTCCAAGGAAAGCCAAGGCCACTTTCAACTTAAAATAAGTATGAATAATATCTTCTCCTTGGCCTTTGATGATTTTTAATTATAATATTTTTATTTAAATTTTTTTTTTGCCCAATGACTTAATTACATACTTATTGTATATTTATTTACACAATTATTATATTATAATATATTTGTATATTGGTGTTTGTTTATTTATGTTTTTCCCCTTCTTCACCATTAACTATCCACCCCCATTGCATAGGGTGAGTTTAGGGCATAGGGTATGGAGATTCACATCAACATAATATATATATATATATATATATATAGTCACATGTTTGATGGTCCACAATGCCCATTGCTCATCAAATAGTTGGGGGTTTAAGGTCAAGGGTTTTAAGTGTATAACTTGAAGAGACGTAAGCCTAATTGGCTATCTTAAAAACAATACCATGCCTCACATAAGAGGTACCATTAAAAATTATTATATGTTTTTTTTCATATTGTTTATTCCAATAGATTTTATTTGTGAATGCAAAATTGGGTGGCCAAAACAAATGTCATGTTTTTTCTATAGGGTTTAGAAGTTGAACATTAGGCACCATGGTATTGGTGGTTTTAATTGTGTGATTCATGTATAGAAAACCCTAACTTTGTGATAACAAAGATATTGCAATTTTTAATATAATGCGTGTCATAAAAATAATTCAAATTAGGGATTCATTTTCACCATTCATTTATTTAATGATAGTCATGCATATACCATGCAATCAACCTTTTTCATGTTTATTGTCAAGTTAAAATATTGAAGGCATTTGTGATGGGTGCTTACATCATAAGTGCATTTTTAAGAAGGTTAAAAACATGGGTCAAGCTCTTAAAGCCCAAAGTATACAAGTTCAAAACCCAACCAAGTCGCCATTTTCCAATGTGGATTTGGTGTGAATTAAAGGTGAACGCCACATGGGGTTCAAACAGTAAATCCATTGATGTGGCATATATCCCATATGCATGTGTCCAAGACTTCTTAGAGGGTGAATGAATTGACCTATGTACCCCGATGGAATGGAACATTCATAAGAACATGCTTGCATAAAAAGATGTCAAAAACCCCACAATTTAGCATCACCTCGGGCATATTTGGTATGTATCACATGAGGGTATTACTTTCTATTAAAAGGGTAGGTTGATTACATTGTTATGGATGAACAAGGCATTAAGGAAAGGGATTGATCATTGGACATTTGAGGTTTAAATTTTGAATTTTTGTTTAGTTTTGAATCATGTTGATAGTGATTTGGGGATTGCCCAAAGATGGGAGTTTTGGGAAAAGGATATTCATTTGTAGACACACAATTTGGAATAAAGAAAGATATGTATGTACTTTGTAGCAGAAATTACAGTCTCTATTTTTTGATACCACATATTTAATCTTGTTGTTTGATTTCATCTCAATAGAACATGGAAATTTTGGGTTGTATTTTTTATTGAAATTTTCACCAAACAAAAAATATAGAGACTTTGTAGTGTTTTTCATATTCAAATTGTTGTGTGAATTCTCTGAAGTATCAAAATTATAAAAGAATGAATTGTAATTCTGTTTATGAATTTTTTACATTGTATCTTGAAATACAAATTATGGTTATATGAAATAACCATGAATATAATGTTTTGATGAACTATAAACACATGTGTGTTTAAAATCAAGCTAGGAATTATGAATGTGTGCATATTGTAATGCAAATATGTTGTAGTAAGTGTAGAATAGTTCTGCAAGGATTTAATCCACATCTTCCACTTTCATTTACTTGTTATGTATTAGAATTGTAGTACAAAAATTGGAATGTAGCCTTTCTTTAATTGATTGAATGCGATGTAGGTATGAACGTGGGTATGGTTTAGAATATCATCATGGTGACCTAGATCATACTAGTTCCATCAAATGTGGCTGTTTGGCAGCATTTTCGATCAAACGATTATATGTATGACTAGAGGTGGTTGAGATTTTTAAAAAAATCATTGTGCCCATATTCACACTAAAAGTGAGCTTGTACATGGGCAAAACAATCCTAAATCTATGGCTCAGATGTCACTATATGCTCCTTGAATGTCTCAAGTTCTTAAGGACCACATTTGGACCCAATTGAGCTTGAGGCACATGGTGAAGCAAATATATAATAAACACAAGGTGATTTGGTGGGCATGGGTCAACACGAGGAGCTCATGATGAAAAAAGATTTCATTAAAGTGACATCGCCTACTTCGATCGAAAACACAAGGAAGGAAGTTGGTGGTCACATGCCAACTTCACCATCTCGATTCAAACTTAGGCATATAGTCATTAGGATGATGTTTTTTCTCCAAGAAATGACGAATATTGGTGGGATTCAAGTGCCATTCATTGTTGGGATCCAAACACCCATCCAATTGGAATCAATGTTCACATGGGGCACAACAATGCAATTTCAATGGATGCAACTTTTGGCATTAATGACACTAGTAACCCCCCCCCCCCCTTTTCAACCATGATATTTTCAACTATGTGTAAGTCATTTTCAACTATGTTTCAATTGCAAGTTTTTCATTATTCAATTAAATAATTTGCTGGTACTAATCAACTTGAAACATCAACTCTTTTGGCAGAGAATCGAACCCAAATGTCAACTAAAGGGAAAGTCACGAAATATTATTGGTATCCACATGTGCTATAGTTGAGTTATAGTTGAGGTTTCCATTGGAAGAATGACGATATCCCAAGTTGTGCCTTTCAGGGCATTGTGTCAACTTCATGAATCTCATGTCCAACTACTTTAGTTAGTCACAAACATAGGCATGGATGATAAATGCCAATTAGTTGGATGAAATGCAATTTATGATTAATGTTTTAGTTTCAACTTTGCCACTACTATCTTTCAACTGCAAGGATTATTTGTAATTGTAAATCCTACCTATATTAGGTACCTATTAATTACTAGTAAATAGATACCTACCTAGTTACTAACCTATTTAATAGTTAGGTACTTAATTAGTGTGTACCTAGAGCATTAAGCAACTAAGTTTTTAATAGGTAGTTAGTAGGTAGCTATTAATTATGTAGGTTTAACTTTTAGTTAGTCAATAGGTACCTACTTACTAGCTACAATATATATATAATATCTCACCTAAATTAGTATAACATAGGTATATATTATTATTATGCACAATTTTAATTATCATATTTACAAATAATGTTTGGCAAAATATCATAAAAATCTATAAATATCAGTTATATATATTATTTTATATTATTACTAGTTATTATTATTACTATTATAAATATTTAATAATGACAATAATAAGTTTTTTTATTTGTTAGATATTTCTATGTTTAATAATTAGTATAGTTAGTAGGTGGATTAAGTTAGTATAACATAACTAATGGTTAGAGTAGATATGCTTATCACCAAACTCTTACCATATTTTTGAAGTTTTTTGTCTTTTGGGAAAACATTTCATGACCATGGGTGAACCAAATGAAATTTTACAATTTTTTTAGAACTCCAAAAATAAAGAAGCAAGAAGAGGATGAGCTTGTTAAAAAAGAAAACAAAACATTTAAACCCCCTTACTTTGAAATTTCATATCTTCCTCATTTCATATTTGTTTTGAACAATTTAAAAAAAGTTATGGACATGCCATTTGAAGCTTTACAAAACCTTTTTGAAGTGAAAAGACAATAGAATGACGTCCAAAGATCTTAAGCTTCAAGATGCAAATTGGTCATATGTGCCAACTCACATGCCCATGACCCCTTTCACTTGGAGAAGGCATATCTTGCTCATTCCTTCATTGATTTGAACAACTTTTGTTGCATTGGATGCACCATCTAAAGCTTTACAAAACCCTTTGAATTACAAAGACAATAAAGAGACACCCAAAGACCTTAAAAGCTTTACAATGAAAATTGGTCATATGTGCCAACCCATATGCCCATGACCCCTTTCATTTGGAGAATATCTTGTTCATTCCTTCATTGATTTGAACGATTTTTGTGGCATTGGATGCAGCAAGTGAAGGGCTACAAAATGTTTTTAAGCTCCAAAAGAAATAGAACAATGTACAAAGATTTATAAGTCTTTGTCTTTAAGTTATCAACATGTTTATCCTAGTAGTTGTAATTAAGAAGTAACTTAAATGTTTGTCCCATATTCTTTGTCATATGTTTCAAGTTTACAAACTATATAACTAGATGCATCAACAATTTTTGTAAAACAAATGGTATTTGGGATGAGTCAATTAAAATGGTTTGACCCTAAAAACTGGAAACCGAAAATAAAATAAGATTATTCTAAACTAGCTTATTTAATAAATAGGTTTTGATGGGTAGGTAGTTTAGCTAGCTACTTGGCCAAGCTTAGGTAGGTAGGTAGGTAAATATTTTACCTACCTACTTACATAGGTACCTAAATTTAATCAAATAGGTAGGTAGGTACCCATGTTTAGTTAAATATAAAGCTTATGTCCATGTGTCAAAATCTTATTGGATGCAAGATGGAAAATTTAGATTAATGTTATTTATCAACAATATTTAATTTTAAAATAATTGATCATTGCCTCATGTCATCGTCTCCTTAATCCATGTGTCAAAATATCTTCCCTTCTTAAATTGAATGATTCATGTAAATTTAATTTGTAGTTTAATGTTGAAATACCAAATTGATGATGTCATGAAATGTCATTGGATTAAGTTCATCCACCTTATTGCTCAAGTTGAAAATGATTTTCAACTGTAACAATCAATGTCATTCATAACTAAAATGGTTTGAAGTGGTGATTGATGTGGTGTTGACATGTGGTTGACATTTTTAACTAGAATGTCGATTTCAACTAGTACTTGTCGACTACCATGATTTTTAGTTGTAAATAAAATTTTCCAACTAAGTTTGTTGTTTTCAACTAAAAATTATAGTTGAAAAGGAGTTGGAAATGTAGTTGGGAAAAATGCGTTTTCTAATGTGTAATTTTCTTGGCTTCAATTTGTGGTTACAAAGAAATTACAAGGGGATGAAAAATTAAAAAATTCAATTGTATAGAAATACCTTACACATAACACACCAAGGGGGATCAACTATGGAGGAATAGAAGGCATGAAAGGGCAACTAGCATTGACAAGGTTCATTAGGTGAAAAGGGAAAGTGGGGTGGGAAGTGATAAAGAGAAAGGTGATATTTTCCTTTTAACTTAAATTTGCTCCCAAACATTATCAAAATGATATTTGCTTGATTGCATAACATAAATATTAAAATAATGGTAGTTGAAAATTTTATCAATAACATTTTAAAAGTTTATTTAATTGCTTAGTAGTATCGTGTTAAGGTAATAGGAATTAGAAAAATTGTGCAAAACAAATAATAATTGAAAAGTTATAAGTTTTGTAATCTTTGAAGAGACAATAAAATTATTTGTAAAGCCATAGATAACAAACACCAAAACCACCAATTTGGGATTGATATAAAAAATTGAAGCAAAATAAAGTAAACATGCATAAAATTGGGCCTAAAACTCATTTAATCACCAATAATGGTGTTAAAAAAAAATTCATGTTTCGTTTTTAATTTGTTGCTTATCCCAATGTATTATGTTTACACTACACCTTCCTTATTATATTAATTATTGTGACCTTTTATGTTTTTTTTCCCCCCAATTTTCACAAAATGTGAACTTCACTTTAATATTGATTTTTTTTTTCAAATTTGCCCAATTTATGGATAACTTTCATTTGGGAATGAACTAAGGATAAAAAATGAAATTAAAGTTCAAAGATTAGGTGACTTTTACAAATACTTTTCATTTGGGAATGAACTAAAAATAAAAAGTGAAGTTAAAGTTCAAAGACCAAGTGATTTTGTAGATAATTTTAAACATATATTTCTACTTCATCAAGGCCATGATGTTACTATAGGGTAGAAGACAAAAAAAATGTCCTACCAAACCCATTAGTCAAGGTTATTAGAATGAACCATGTCATATCAATCACGTCAATTTTGACATCATTATAACTTAACATCATGTCATTTTAGAGTCAACCTAGGGTCAATATAAGGAAAAACAACTTTTTTAAGAGGCAAAATTAATAAACCTTATAACAATTAGAATTCAATCATCACAAAATGTTGGTTATAATTAGCTAGATCATGTGAATTAGGTCTTGGTTTTCTACAATCATTGAAATTAAATATTAAAAAAAAAGTTTAAATCATCCAAATTTAACCACAAAATCTCAGTCACAATTTTGAAATTTGATTGTTTAGGGGTGGGGGGAATTAAATGGAGAGGATGGATTTGGCTTTGGGTCCTAATCCTTATGGTGACTAAAATTTAGTCTTGCCCCACTCTCCCCAAGAAAATCTAAACAATCATCAAATTGTGGTGATTGAATTTTGATTGCCATCTTGATGGTTTAATTTTTTTTTAAACATTTATAGACAAGGTGGACAAGGTAGACCATGGATTTGGCCTTGTCATCCAAATTTCAACCCATTTAGAAAGAAACAAAACTAAGATTGTCAAGATGTGGTTATTAAATTTCATGGATGGTAAAAAATTCAGTTTTTTGGGATTGAAATTTAGAATAGGGTGGACTAAGTTTGATCCCTATGGTAAGTGAATACATTTGGTTCCCAATCCCTATGGTGATTAAATTTTGATTTAATGATTTTATTTCAAATTTTATGGAGGCATGTCAATTAATTTATATTGTTGACACATCTAGATGTTTTTTTTCCCCAGTAGGGTTGATTAGGTGGACCCAAATCTTGGTTCCAATGATGACTAGAATTCAATAATGCATTTGTAGGTTTCTCAAGTGGTATTGGGGGTAAAAAGCCTTTTCAATTTTCAGTTTTGTAATGGAATGCAAGCCCAAGGCATGTCCTTAACTCCCACATAGAAAGAGAGGATGGGAACTTTGAAATAGAATTAAAACAAATTCAATAAGGTGAGTTCAAGGTGGTCAATATGCACAAGTTGAGAAAGAAGGTGGTTGTAAATCAAAACCAAAATGGTGCACAAACTAAATCATCACGACTCACCACAAACTTGGAAATAGTCATCGCCTTTTTTTAGGCTCCCAATAGTATATTATGTATAAATAAAAATGATGATTATATTAAAATAACGTGAGTTTTCAGAAGCCATGAAATTAAAACCTTGTGATTAATTTGTGGGCTCATAATTCCCACATATTAACTTTGATTCAAAAGTTATCGAGGACGAAGTTGTAATGCTTGAAAAGATGTTTTCAACATTGTATCACATAGTCATAATTTAACCCTTTTTTGGATGTTTTAATGACCTTGGGAAATGAATTTTTGGATGTTAATTTTATTCCCTTTAATTCCCAATCATTCAATTTGGTCATACCTTGTGTTTCATATTTCAACATTAGGAATGGGAGCCCATTTGGATATGTATTTTTCAAAACCTTTTCAACAATCTAAATGAGGCCAAATTGAAGTGATTTGATCCCTTAAACATGGTTTTAAAGTTTTAAAATAATGCAAGACTTTAACTCCCAAAGTGGGAATGCACATGGGAATGTTGGGACACATTTTATAATACTTTCCCACATTAAAATGTGGGAATATGATTGGGTTTCAGGACACTTTCCCAAAATCTAAATTTCCTTTGTTATGTTTTAGCCTTGGTCATGGGCCCAAGGCAAAGGTCATTTGGGGGTCATTCCTTTTTGTAATGAAAACTACAAAAGGAAAATGGAAACTTTAGTCCCCAAGAGAAAAAAACATGATGAGAGCTTTAGGATGGGACTATGACACATTTACAAATGTGAGTTCAAGGTGAAATCAACCTTCACAACCCTAGAAAGATAATGATTAGTGCAAGTTGAAGCCAAAATGATGTGCATGGACAAGCCACGAGTGTTGAACTTTCACAAGATTCACCACAACTTAGACTTGAAAGGAGTCATCATTTTCCTTCCTATATTATATTTTATGATTGGCAACATGGACTACATCAAAGTGGCACACATTATTGAGATTCTAAAATAAAAGTTTTTAAAATTCTTGATTTTGTCTTGAGGGTATTTGCAATCTAAAGTGGATCACTTTTGACCAAATTTTTGAGTTCTTAAAAGTGCGTTTTATAGTGTATTTTTTACATGCTAAAAATTGCAAAATCATAAACTTGTAAAAATGTTTAGATTTTTCAAAAAAAATGACACATGACCATGTAATACCTTATAGGCTATAATGTTTGGAAAAAAAAATAGTAATTCATAAAAGTGTAATAATGAGAAACTTTACCATTTTCCTCAATTTTTGGCCTATGTAAAATCCATAAAACTTTTATTTGGCATTCAAATGATTTGCAAACACCCATTTTAAATTATTGACCACATTTTTGAGTTTTGGAGAAAAAATGAATTTTGTTCATTATAAGCTCAAAATATGGTGAGTCCATTTACACATCTTTATGTATTATAACATTGCAATTAGTATGCGATGAAAAGTCCCCCAATTGGTGTAGAAAATTCAAATTCGAATAATTTCAAGATTTTATCACACTATATTATATTACAATCACATACATGAGTCCTTTTCACAAAATTTAATAACAATTTGATGTGGGACAAATTATAATCCATAAGGGTGTTAAAAAAATGGACTTGCAACACCAAAAATGATCCACTCTAGCTTGCAAATACCCTTGAGGAGTTTTGTAACTTTGTGGGCTCATAATTACCACATACAAACTTGAATTAAAGTTTTTCTAAGGAAAAGTTGTACCTTTGGAAGAACTTTTCCAAATCTATAGATCACACATTCCAATCAAACATCATTTAACCTTTGTTTCCCAAATTTTAGTTTGATTCCTCATTAACCTTTTGACCATAGTTTGAACTTAAGATCTTTACATGGAAAATCAGAACCCATTTTTGATATATATGTAAATTTCAACACCTTTTCAATGGTATAAAGAAAGCCTGATTTGGATAAGGTTTGTTATTTGTATTTTTGGCCCAAAGTGGGAATCCATTTGGGTTCACTTATTTGCACTCTCCCACATTTGTAGGAATGTGTTTGAATCCTAGATCACTATCTTGGCTCACATAATGATTTTTTCACATTTGAAACTAAGAAAATTATGTTGCTATATAATGAAATAATTAATTGTTTTCTAATTTTTAAGACTTTTTTTAAAACTTTAGAATAGATCTCCATATAATAATGAAAATACATTACATCATTAAAAGCATGTATACATGTGTTCACCTTGAGTATGGTAAGCCAATGTTCAATGATAGGAGGTTGCCAATCACAAACTTGTCCCCTCCATGTATGTGTGTTTTTACAACACTTTAACAATGCATTCAAGGTTAAATGCTAACAAAGTGTTGATACAATCATTGATATATGTTGTAATGGCATTGTAATAAAATGATCAATCATCACAATGTGTTGCAATGCCATCACAATATCATATCTATGATTGATATACACTTTGTTAGCACTTAACCTTGAACACATTGTTAAAGTGTTGTAAAAACACATACACATGGAGGGGGTTTGTGATGCAACCTCTTATTATTGAACATTAAACATACCATGCTCATGTATACGTGCTTTTAATTATGTAATGTATTTTCATTATTATATGCAGATTTATTTTAAAGGTTTTAGTAAAAGTCTTAAAAATTAGAAAATGATTATTTATTTCATTATAGAACAACACAATTGTCATAGTTTCAAATGTGAAAAGATCACTATTAATGGTACATTTTTGCAAACATTGTTTTCACTATAAGAATTTTTTTTCATAATGTTCTAAAAACACTACTATTCAATTCATCAATTAATATGTCATATAAATCATGAACTCAATGTAAAAATGAATTGGAAAAAACAAAAATTGAGTTGTTAGCAACAATATTTCATTTGTTCACATGATTGTCAAAACATTGAAAATATAGTTTCAAGTGTTACAAGATAAAGTTTTAAATTATCTAAACCATACACGTTGTGAGGAACTTATGACCTCCCAATGGTGTGCGGGTTGGAAATTACAAATATTAGGATTGTTTTGTCTGTGTAATTGATGTGATTGAAAGATGAACACAAAATGTTTTGTTTGCAATTTAGTCCTAGGGTTCTTGTGTGATCCTCTTAACTTGATACAAACACTTAGGGAACACATTCAAGGTTAAATAGTCTTTTTTAAATGCATTGAATCAAGGAATTATGTTTAATACCACTTGGGTTCCACATTGCTTCACACTACTAAACATATACAATGATGAAAATATTAATATATGATGTTTTTATGGAAATTTAATTCCATTCAAATGAAAATCTTGAATGATATTGTGTTTGACATGCCATGTACTTTGGTAATCATGTATTGGTTAGATTCAATGTATGATGAAATCCCAATGGTCATAGCATGATACATAATTTGATCATGTAGATATCCTTTCATGGAGAAACCTAACATCTAAAAAATACCCTAACAAATTGAGTTATAAATGTTGAGTTAACCACACGTTAGCCCTTGTCAAATATCTATCACCTTTTATATTACATCTTTTTTCTTCAATTTGATTTGGTAAAAAAAAATGAATCCATGCCTATTTTGTTAATTTTTAACATCGATCAAATAAATATTTGTGTTTAACAACACAATAAATGGATGCAAAACACATCGATTGTACAAAAAAGTTATTCAACAATCAACAAACTTGTATTGCTAAAAGACAATGTCATATAGTTAGACTTGATGAGGTAGAGAATTGGTGGTGTGTAGTTGATGTGTTTTGATGTAGTTGATTCCATTATCTATTATTAAGTATTTCATCAATAACATCTCATAATCATCTTAAACATCAAAGCTTGTGTGACATCCTTGTCCATAGTTGCAACCAAATTGAAGAGTGTTTAACAAGTAATTAAGGGCTGGAAAAATGATTGCCAACAATTAACAACAATTGTACAACAATTAACAACACTTTCATGATGTATTAAAGTACCATTTTTATCCATGATACTACCCAAAATAATTTAATCCACACAATCAAGAAACCACATTACTTTATGTAAAGAATACAAAAAAAAGATGATGACAACCCCCATATTTGCTTTGCCTGGAACATTGTAATTGTAGTTGTTGAAGACAACTCCTTTGAAACTCTAGAAATTAGCACTAACTAAGTAATGTCAAAACAAAAGGGAGTAAGTTTCATATATTTGTTGCATACTATCCATGAAATTATAGGAAAACCTCAAAATACTTCACTTACAAAAACAAGAATCACACGTGATAATACAAGTTTGCTTCCTACTTGACCCAATGCTTCCCATATGTGACCATTGATTTGATTTGAACAAAATGTACACATATCTTTGAGATCCATTACGAGCTCCATATATGAATCGAATAAGATAAATCTATCGTTATGTTAGATTTCAATTACCTTGAATGTCAAGATATTTTACTTGGTTTCATAATTCAAAGTAAAATAGTTTTGTAAAATTTATGACAAGCAAACTATACACTAAATTAAGTTAAAAGTTGCATTATCTTGATGAATAAATTGTGTGGTTTACTAAGACCACTTTAAAATCACATGTATCAACCAATATCAAAGGCTCCAAGTTTTAGCATTTAAAAGCGAAGTCCCAAATGTATTGAAAATTGTGAATTTCAATTTGAAAACCCAAATTACAACATTAGGATCCAATTCTCAATTGAAAAATCTCGCCACACTCCTTGAACATCTTTCTATCTTTTATTTTCCATTTTTCCATCTATTTTCCATCTTCATATCTCCATCTTTCTAGTAGAATTTTTAATTTTACTTAAAAATCAAATTGCAAAGTCCAATCCCAAGACATAATAAACGTAGGCCATAATATAATTTATACTCAATCTATTACTATTGGAAGTAATGTGAAACATGCACAAATGTGGAAGATCTAAAATAAAAATCCATCTATGAATTCAAAACAAATGTGGATGTCATGAAGCTATGAATAGGTGAAGATTTGTATAGTAGATATGTCTATTGATTTTATGTTCCAAGGATTGTTAAAGCTCTTACAAGTTCCAATCAACTAACAAGTTTTTGATCTATTGGTTGTTTACAATCAATTGTGCTTTTGCTTTCCATCTTCTTGTTTTTGTCTTCCACAAGAATTTCTCTAATCATAACCACTTTGAATTCTTTATTCATGAACATTCATGCAATTTTAAAATGGTTTTGATAAACTAACACATATCTTAATCACCATTTGTAAAATTTAGCCATAAATTAACCAATGATTCAATTAGATTAGTTATCATATGGAATAATTTATGGGGTTTATAATGATTTTTATTGCAAATTTTTTATGAACTATGATGAAGTCAATAAACATAAAATGTGACATAGATTGTGATTGGTCATAAAACCATTGAATGGAAAATGATGGAATCTAAATGTAATAACACAAAATTAACAATTAAAAAATAATTCAATTGCAAAAAAATATTGGTCACAATATTAATAGAATAAAATCATGTGTTTGAAACCATTATCAACATAGTTTTTGATGGCTTTGGCACACAAGTGCCAAGTAATTATTATATTTTTAAATTAAAAATTCAACATATGAATTTTTAATTTTGGTAAATAAATAATGAATTCATTAAACACACATCAAATGTCACAAATTTCATGTTGTCTTTGTTCACAATTAATGTGTTTGCTTAAATTAAGCTAAGGATCAAATTTGCCTACCTTCAAATTTAGATTTGTTTTATTGAATTTTTGGAATTTTTGACATAGAAGGTTGATAAAATTTCAACAATTAGGCTAAATACAAAACAATTTGATTTATGCCAAAGACACCCATGTGTTATGGTATTGTTAAATTATGATGTTATTAGGTTCTTACATGTCAAAATGCATATTAATGAAAAAAAATGCCATCTTGGTCTAAAATAAATTTTTAAAAAAATAATTTGTAAACAAGGGTGTTAGAGAATCAATTGCAGTGTCAATAATCTTAAACATTTCAAATACTAAAGGATGAATGTTTGGTTATATAATAAACATCCCTTCATGCATCAATTAAACCTTGCATTTTCATCGCGCATCAAATACACTTTGAACTCACTTACAAAAAAACATGGACTTCAAGAACATAGGCGGGTAGGTAGCCCTAGGTAGGTAGGCCTAGTTAACTAGATAGGTAGGTAATTTCAATGATGATGATAATTGGAATTGGTTTAGGTGAAATAGGTATAAGGTCCATTAGTGGTCATCACCATAATAATTTTGAATATCATCCATTTGATAATTATGAAAAGATTTCATAAATACTTAACTAACTCATTATTTTCACCAATTCCATGTGACAATTATGAAAACATTTCATAACTACCTAATCACTTCACTCTTTTCACCAACCTAATTACATGGATATGAAAAGGCAAATGAACATTTTGCTTTTAACAATTTCAATTCAATTGAAATTTCATTGAAAACACTAACCATGTTGAATCCAAAAGAGAAGAATATTGTGTTCAATTGAACACACTTTAATTTAGGAATTTGAATTCAATTCAATTTAATCTAAACTTAATTGAATTTGAATTTGAAGAATTGAATTGAATTGAATATGAATTTCATTAAATGTATTTGAATTCAATTTAGGAGTTTGAATTAAAATCAAATTTAATTGAATTACATTCAATTCAGGTTGCATTATGCAAATTCATTCAATATTAAATCATTCAGATGGAGCTTAATTTTTACAAAATCAATTCATCTTTTTCATCAATTCATTGTCATTGGTATGGTGTAGCAATGTGGAGAAGGTGTGGAGCTCAAGTTTAGTATAATCCTATTTTGTTTTGGGTTTGTTCATTAGGGCTTAACACTTTTTATCCATTTTTTTCCAAATTTCATTTTAAAAAAAAACTTTTAGTGCACCTACTTATATTACTTTACAATTTGAAAAGTTAGACAAACAATATGGGATAAAGATTTTGATTGCATCCTAGTTCCACCTTAGTTGCAACTACTATTTAATCCTTAAATGTTAGACTAACATAGTCTACCTACAAGTTATATTAAATATTATAAGTAATAATAGTTAATAAGTAATAATTATATATTATAATATTAACAATTAATTATGATAACAATATGTATGAATAACAACAACAACAACAACAACAACAAATAATAATAAAAGTTAATAATATCAAGTATTAACATCAATACTAATATATATTAATATACTTATAATTATTGTAGCTATATATACCTAGTTGTAAAATAGAATAGTTAATTACATTATTATTATCATAATTAATATTATAGTTAATAATGCCTCTGGGCTAGTTACTATAAAGCTAGCTTAGCCTAGGGAATTAATAAATTAATAAAATAATACAAATAATTATTAAAAAACTACTAATAATTAATATAATTCTTGTAATTATAGCTTGTTATAAGAAAACATAAATAACTAGATTATTGTTATCACCATTATTATTATAGTTGATAATTATAATATTTTATGTTAGATTAGGCTAGGGTAGCCTAATTTAAGGTAATAACATTATTGTTATTATTATTGTAGGTAGCAAGGTAAGGTAGGCTAGTTAGTGTAGCGTACTAGCACTAGGTGTACTAGTTTAAATAAGTTTTAAAGTATATATACTAACCTCAGTTAGGTATACTAGCATAGGCTTATATATAGGTAGCATAAATAATATTACTTTAAGTAAATATATTGAGTATATTGATTTAGTTATGTATTAACTTAGATCATTATTTTTATGACAAATATCCATTTTGTATACCATTAGTTACATCTTAATTGCACACAAGTTGTAAAATGACAAGTTATGTATGACATGATTTCTATTAGTGGCACAATTATAATGCTCCAAAATCATTCAAGGAAAGAAATTTGATGTTAAACATGTATGTGCAAAAATACACATGCTTGTGAAATGGAGAAATATCTTTACTTTCTCCTTCACTTGTGTTCCAAGTTTTGATAATGCCATTAGTTGATGAAAAACATGAGTATGTAATTTCAATAATGGTGGTGTTGTGTCCTAAACAATCCTTTAAAATTACCTTGCTGAGAGAGCATACAAATTTCACTAGTGAAATTTCCATGGTAGAATTATTTCCATTATAACCACAAAAACCAAACATAAAAAATTATCACTAGTAGAAAAAACCCAATTTGCAACTTGTCCAAGGTGATTAAAAGTGTTGTTTGCGACTATTTTGGTGATAGTGTATATATTCTAATACTATAACATTAGGTACCATAATTTGAAGCATCAAATAACTAATTAATATAAACTGAAAAACACACTCCAAAATTCCAAGTTCACCACAAAATTTCATGAATCAACATTGATTGGAGCAATCATGCTTTCATCCATATTTTCAGGAAATGGAAGTTCATGAACCTCCATGAACATCCATACATTGTAAAATATTTAAGAAACATCCATTTTCTGAGACATGTTTTCTTAAAGAAAAAGGCAAACTTGTTGTCTTAAATAAAAAAAAACCCATTATAAAAAGAGAGGTTGGTAAAATAAACTATTAGAGGGAAGATGACAACTTTAATTGAAAAACCAACTACAAATTCTTCACTATTTGCAAATGTTGCCACTTCTTATTCATTCTTGCCACATTAAACTAGGCAACAACAACACCATAAAAAGATTCCAAGCATCAAGATTCCTTGGTAGTTTCCTCCAATCTTACTTTGACTCACATTTTGTATTATGCAACAACAAAACAAAAAATTGAAGTAGAAGAGGAAGAAATTAACCTTGACAAAAATTATGCAACAATTTCAACTGTCAAATTTTAGCATTAACCATTGGATTACATCTAAAACTATTTTGTCCCAAAGAATGTGAAATGTAAGTTGGGTGAACCCATCCTTGGGTGGTACCACTAGGAACCACCTCAAAGAATTGTTAAGGAACCAAAAATGACAAAATCATTTTCTTAGGCCTTTTACTTTAAATGTTTTCACAACTATAATTTTATTTTATTTCATGTTTACCAATTGCGTGCACTAATATATGGCTTGAAGTTTATTTTGGAACAAAAATTTGAAAATTGTTAAAAATTTGTATTTTTAATTAAGATGGCCACTTTAGAAATTGATAGCCTTAATTTTGGAAATTCAATACAAAATTATACTTACTCAATCAATTGCTTAATGAAAACCTAAAAATAGAATGATCCAAATTACCTCAGGAAAAAAATTCCCTAGAAAAGTTTAAAATCATGTTTCAAATTTGTGTTCTTGACCTCAAAAGTTCAAGGAAAGGAACCAATGTTACATTCCTGAAATGTTTTCTAAATGCAATGATTAAAAACATCAAAACACACAATGTTTTTTATATTATTGAAATTTCAAATTTGTGGAGCCTGATAAATGTGCTCATTAAAAAATAAAAATGAAAATGTTTATTAAATGTTTCTTATGATTTTTCAAAGTTTGATGGGTCTAGGAAACTCAAGGTGTGATGTTTTTAATGGTACTACCCAAGGATGAACTTGCCTAATTCATGGGTGTGAAACAAAGCACAAAGGGGAAATGGGTAGAAGAGGGTCTTGACTTTGATATAGGAATTATTAAACTACAAAAAAATCAATTCTTGTTTATGACAAAATTGTTAGAGTATTTTATAAATCTTGTTTAGTTTTCAACATAATAAATGATGGCCTTCCATTTGTTCATGATGTTATATTCATCCCTCCATTTCATTTGTAGTTCTGAATACACTTGATATTGTTTGCATAACAAGACATGAATATAAACTATTTTTTTTCCTTGAATCTCTTGTTTAAATTGTGGCAAAAATAGAATTGAGTTGAAAGTATTATTTTGTTCAAACTAGTAATTGGACTTGGGTTTTAATATTGGATTGAATTATTGTAGTTGCTATGTTATGTGCATTTTCATGTAAATGGAAAAATCAATCATGTTAATGGATGATGATGCTTATGACATGCATGGAAAACCATGTTTATAACACGATCAATAGTTTCTTTTTGTTGTGTTGTTATCTTTAGAACATGGAATATGTGAAGAATTGTTGATGACTTTGAAATACATTTAAATACAACATCCTATAGGTTTGCTGCAATCGTATTATCTAAAAATAATTGTTTGTCATCAATCCTTGTTAGTTTGTAAAAATCCAAATTTGTTAATCTATGTTCCCTCCTCATCTAACGAAAGGTATTCCTTCTTCTTTGATCTAGTGTTACAAACTTTTCCTTTCCCCTTTTTCCAAAATTTTATACATTTCATGAATCAGCCCACAATTGAAAATAATCAAACCAAAATATCTTTTTTTTTCAAATATTTCATTTTTGTGTGATAAAATAATATTGCTAATTCTTTCCTTCCTCAATATCAATCAATCAATGTTCCACCTTTAATTACTTAGTTTGTAAAAGACCAAGTTGCAAAACATTGGAAATTAAAAGTTGTATACAAAGAAAATCCAACATGGACGGAAGACAAAAATTTACATTTGTCAACAAACATCTAACAAGTATAAAAAATAACCTAAATACTTTGCATCCATGCAACTTAACATTTTTTTGTTAGGTTACTTAATCTTTTTTTTGGCACAACACTAGTGGAAATCCCTTGATTTACAACTGGTGTTTATGACTGTTTTTTAGTTGAAAGCGACATTTTACAACTATTTTGCTAATAGTCGCCTAAGACAAGTCGCAGACGACAAATAATCGCAAAAACCAATTACATCATAATGACATCATTAGATGGTGGATGGAGCTTAAATGTAGTATATACGGTTTCATCCGATGGGGCCAATATATACATAATGTATACAAGGCATCATTTTGCGACTATAATTTGCAACTATTTTGGTGGATCCAAACTCCAACCATGTGGAAACACATGTCAACTATTGAAATACTTCAATTATATTTCCTTAAATCCTTCTACATTTATCTAGGTCGTTGGATTCAACACATTGGGATTGTCACATGTTCAAGTTTTTCCTGATCGTGTGGGTAAGGA
>Ga0116227_10007808_pt1 | contig 20635 bp, 22 predicted proteins | sample S1TSphgellanicum_FD_89693 | JGI IMG/M metagenome (GOLD analysis project Ga0116227, IMG submission 89693) | Host-associated microbial communities from peat moss isolated from Minnesota, USA - S1T2_Fb - Sphagnum magellanicum MG | ecosystem: Host-associated > Plants > Peat moss > Unclassified...
ACATGGTGCACATGACATAAGTCAATGCATTATGGAATCCTACATCCAACTTACCCCATTAAACAATTACCTAAGTAATTGTGTAATCAAGTTACACATGAAGTTACTTACACCCAACTTACCTTTAAGTAGTTGTGTAATCAAGATACACACCAAGTTACAGTTCCGTTGTCACTCTCACACTTCACACCTACTCTAATTTGTTAAATAAAAAAAACCTCAACCCCTTCTGAACGTAAGTACCACATTATTTTTGCTACCCTCTTAGTTTTTGTTGATGCAGGTGAGAATTTAGTCATGGCGAATGATGTCGCTACACCTTCGAATCCTCTAATTTCATTAGTAGAAAAGGAAAAGCTTGAAGAAGCACCGCTTGATGTGAATGTTTCTCAACAATCACACGAAGAAGAATCATCTAGAAAAAGGTGCATATTCGAGTCGATCGTTCGGCATGAGATTGTCGATTGTTCGTAACCCACATGCCTTAGCAATTTATTTATAATTTATTCCTGTTTGTGGAGTTACACCAGAAAGGTTTGAAGAGTATCAATGTGAAGACAACGATGTTCGTCTTCATTATTGAACTTGGGTTTTCAGTGATGGCCATTGTCATTACTTGCGAGGCCCAATCAATCCCCTTTCCATGGAGCATCGAGTCGAATACCTAACTTGCACCATTCGTCGCGTTTTGGAGTTTTTGCAGTTGTGATCTATCCTCTTAAAGTTGTTTACTAAGTTGTAATTCACTTGAGGGCACTCAGGTGGAAATGTTAATACTTAAGTTTAATTTTGATTTTATTTAAAACTTTGATAGAAATGAAGACTAAATAAAGATGTATTAGGACTGCTTCCTAGAAATCTTTGAAGTACATCATTTGTGCTTGAAGATTATTCTATAGACTAGCTTAATATTGTCATGGCGAAATGTTATTATTAATTATGGGCTTGTATTCTTAATATATTAATAAGTCACATTTAATTCTACATCCTCTTTCCCTTCTATACAACATAAAAGGATAATGCATTTTAAAAGGTTTATTAGGTCCTAAAATTAACTGAGCCTTGCATTAATTTAAATAAAAGAGTCTTCTATGCTGAAATATCCAAAGGTTAATTCAATTCTTAATAATTATTACTTGTAGGTTTATCAGGATTCAAATCATTAATACTAAAAAAATTATGGAACTAAAGTTTAATAATTTGTGATATTATAATTCATGATTCACACATGGCATCTTGATAATTCTGAACCATGTGATGTGGACTTCATGTGAAAGAAGATGGCATAATGATCCTATGTCCAATGCCAACAACGTTATAATCACCTGCAACGATGGCGTCATGAAGGCTTTGATAGAGATTTACATGAAGTTTTTTTTCTGATTCAGGTGCAGATACCTCAAGCGGTTTTGTTCGATAACCGCATAAGCATCCACAATGTATTGTTGCCTCAATCGGCCACCCCGAAGCAACGCAATGCCATCAATGTTTCGATGTTGAAGTTAATAACCGTAAAATTCAGCCATTGTCACATTGCGATGTTTTTTTTATGCTCAGATCCTTTTGCATGGTCTTCATCCAAATCCGCATCAGCATCTTACATAACATCACCATTGAGTGAAATATTTGGATGCCATCCATCCTCACTATAAGGATAATGTAAAGCCATGTACCCCACATGTAGCTTAGAAATGCACTGAAACGAGCTAGCTTGCTAAGTAACGACGATGTCACGCCTATCTACAACCTCAGAATCATCTCTTACCATCAATGTAGTGTCTTCATCGGTCGTTGGCACATTATATCGGCGGGCATCCTTTGTTTGAAAGACAATGAGATGTAATTTCGATCTGTATGAGCACCTTCTATTGCCATCATATCCCTTACCATTTTGAACACTTCGACATAGGGATTGATATTGTACATCATGGTTGATAATCGATCCAACGTCGTTGTATCAAACGACATAACAACATGGTGGTTTTGATGTTCGCTCTCCGTATCATGAATGTACAACTATGCAAACTATGGACGTTGTCTTTTGATAAGACACAAGGATCCAATTTTGTAATACAACTCACCCTGAATGCAAAAGGATTACGGTCCAATGCCTCGTGTTATCGACTCATCAACTTTGGCACTGAACAAAGTGAATGCCAACACTAAATTATACATGCGAATGTGATCTCGAAATTTGACGACACTTTTTTCTTTGCTGGTTAAAAAAACTTCTAATTTTTGCGGTGTTGCAAGAAGACTCAGCAACAAAACTTTGCCATTCTCGCAACACAGAGAAAACTATGGGTTGTTGCTCGATTTTGTTCTTTACTCCACATTTTCGCATTACAAAATCCACACATTGTGTCCATTTTTCCGTAATCTTATCATGTCAAGGTTGATGCGTTTTCATTTCCAAACAATTATAATGCATCATTACTATGAGAAGGTTGTGCACGTGTTGCTGCTTGTTGTACGGTGCATTGTTCTCGACATAGATGATTATTTCGGTCTTATGGCATTTCAGATGGCCTGGCCGATTCTGTACGCTTTCCTAGCACACCATTCTTTCTGTAGGCGATTACGACGTTCATGTGCAGATTCTAAGGTGTTTTGATTGAATTCTGTCGGAGCATTAATATGTGGAACAAGATTTTCCAAAGAGTCAGTTTGCTTGTCATTTTGCTAAGCTTTTGGTTGTTGCCGAGGGTTTGCCAAAATTGCCAAAACACTACCATGTTGCGCAATGAGTGCAAACATACGTTCTTGAATGTCTTCGGACATTGTGTGAAAAATATATTTTGGGTTTGTTGCTAATATTGATATTAAAATCTTAGGGATCATAAGACATTGATCGACAATATTGAGAGTCACGCTGGTCATGAAATAAGAGCTATAAATTCAAAACGTGAATACATGGGATCAATTATTCATGAGGAAGTTACAAAATTAGCCACAACAATCAGGAGTTGGGAGGACTTACATTGTATAAAACATTTTTAATGTGCTAAATTCATGATAAATAAAATGATAAAAGAAAAAAAAAAATTTAATAAAAAATCACAAAAGAAAATTTGTTTTAATCTTTATTATGGGTGAATGTGTAATTTATTATAACCTTCATTGTTATGAAACAAGACCAACCATGTCATGCAGTGCAAAAAGTCAATTATTTAGGGTAACTAAAATTCATGTATTGTAATCAAAATTATCATTGGAACTATAAATGATTATTTATCAATTTTTGCATTCAAGTGTTCGTCACATTTTTCAATTTTCATTAAGATGCATTGTGATAATTTTTTGTTGTGTGTAATGTGTTGATACTTTAAAGAAATATTAATATTAATATTTGTCATAGAAAAATTAATAATGATTAAAAAAATCAAAAAATACATTAACCTATTTAAAATCAATTCATTTTCCAAATAATGATGACTAATCATGATCATTTTATTATGTTTGAAATGTGTGTTTACTATAGTCATACCATTTGCATAAAAATGGGTTAATGTTATGATCAAATTAATGTTTTTACAACATGAATATATAATCAAGTAAAAAGAATAATTACCATGTAATCACCATAGATGAAAAAAATATCCAATGTAATTTCATAATAAGATTATAATATAAGTTGAAATTTTTTGTTTTTCAAGTTTTGCTTCAATGAATATTTTAACATAATTATTAGTTATATTGATTTTGGTATGATGTACTTTTGATCTCTAAAATGTTGTACAACCCAAAAACATATTAAAATAAATGTGGTAAAACAAAATGAACCATTTTTGTTTATTCATAATAATCGTGAATTACTTTCAAATATATACATGGCAGTATAATTTTTAAAAAAATTCTTACATTCAAAGAATGTTGCAAATTATTATTATGTATTAAAAAAATCCAAAAAATACATCATTGAATTTTTTTCAATGGATTTAAATTTTTTTATTAAAAATTAAGAAATAAATTTTACATTACGTAAAAAATGTTTTTGATATTTCAAATTTATTAAGTTCATTATAATTTTTTAAAAATTATAAATTTTAAAGTAAATAATTAAATTTATAAATTCATCCAAATATTTAACAATAATTTAATTTATAACTTAAGATGTTAAAAAAATTTAAATAATCATTACATTGGAAATGGTTATTTATAAAAATATTTATGCAACTTCTTTATTTATTTATTTACACATTTATGTAATTATGTGAATTATTTTTGGCATATATATATATATATGCACATCTAAATACAACCCAAAATTCTTAAAACAATGTAATGGTCATATTTCATATTACATTATTTTAATTTTCAATCATGATAATTTATGTTTTATTGAAAAATAATAAAATTACCAATTGATGTGTTGACCAATCAAATCTTTCATAAGTAAATTATGATTTTTTCATAATCAGGTTGCCCATGTGAAAATATATTTGTCCAAATCCAAAATTGTCCAAAAATTTAATTGAATGACAAGATGAATGATCGTATTGTATAAATATTTGGCCTTAATTATGACAATCTTTTGACTCTTTTCTTAAGCCATATTATCCATGCAATTTTGGAAAAAAAATTAACAATATATCTTTAAAAATGTGTGAAAATGAATTAATACATTTTTTAACACATTATGACAAAAACATTTCTAAAGAAATAATTTAAATTGCAAAATTAAAAAATAAACTCATTTAATCATTGCTTCAAAAATATTACCAAAGTTTTATATAAAAATGTTTATTAACAATTATTGCATTATATAGAAGATCCATATGTAATTGAAATTGATGTGATCAAATGATTTGAAAACATTCATATATACAAACCATTATATTTCATTCACAATTATAAACATCAATATCATATAATCATTTTTTTGGGTTTACATATGTATATCCATATCCCATTATCAAATTTATTTATATGTTCAAGACATGACATAACATGCTTTCTTTTGATTGTCTATTTAGGAACATAATAATTATTTGCTAGATTATATGTAAATAACATTAAATGTTTTCCTGATTCTCTACATGTAAAGTGATAAGGAGATGTTATTAAAGTTCGATTTGCTAAATACATGTAGTAATATTGAATGAATCTCAAATCAAGAATGGTACACCATATTTAACCTAAATTTAAAATCTATGTTCATTAAAAATTTTAATTTTTTTGATAGAATTGACAATGACAAAAAATTACTTAAAATTCAATATCTCTTACACCTTAAGTATAAAAGTTATAAAACAACTTTATAAAACCTTAATGTGAAAATTTCACAAAATCGACTTTGTAAAACATTAATCATTTAAATGAACAATATTAATGGGGCACCCACTTTCTTCAAAATATTTAATTTTGATTTATTGAATATTCAATTTTTTTTTTCAATATTCAATAGCTCATGCCTTGTATGCTTGAACATTATGAAACCACCTTCATGTACCCTTGTTCATTGAAGGCTTTCTAATGGTACTAGAAGTATAACAATGGGTATTGTGGTTTAGGAAATGCCATCACGACAAAAGGTAATGATTTGAAAAATATAAAAATAATAGGATGTTCCCTCGAAGTATCAACCTTATAACCATGTATTGAACAATAGACACCAATAAACCATAAAATTTTGGACATTTTTGTTCAATTGGGACAAACTATCTACAAAGGTTTTTAATTGATCATACATGATCAAAATTGTCAATAAAATTTTTCAACATTCAATGAAAAATGGGTTTAAGTATAAGGAATTAATTATTTAGATTTTTTTTCCTAACATAACATTTTTATGAACCATCCAAAGCAAGATTAGTATCAAGAGGTAAAATGTTTGTAGGAAATTGTTAAGACAATAAAAGATTCTTGAAAAATTTGATTAAGACTACAATGTGTTGGAAAATGTGGTAAGTTTTTTCCCAAATCCTTTTCTTGAAATGTTGATGTTTTGAAAGATTGAAAAATATTCTTTTTTGGTTTTGCAATCAACATTTTGCAAAGTTTCACCCAATAGAATACTTAAAACTTGGAAAAACACAATTATTTATTGTAATATACTTAGAAACGGTTTTGTTAAAGGTGGTAAAATATTGTAAATTTACTCATTATAATACATTATAGTAATAGAAAGTTAGGTATACACTTTTGATTATATGATACTATTATGTCTAATTTAATCATTACTCAATCTTGTGAAATATAATTTATAATTTGTTAATTGTTTTCTTTTCACCTTCTCCCCTTCCCCCAAAATTGAAGAAGTCATTCTATATCACAATTTAATATTTAGGAGATTTATGAACAAAACTCCCCGACAAAAACTTGAAAGTATAACGTGACAAAAATAAGTGAAATCATAATCTCTTGTCAGTCTCATTCATAAAAATGTTGAACAATCATCATCCCACTTCTAGTACTTTAGATATGGAATGTGCAAATGCAAGACAAAGGTTGGTATTGTAGTTGAGGATGTTGAACTTTTGTCAACATTGTTCGTGCAAGGTGTGGTCATAACCTTATGCAATATGCACACAAAGTGTCAAACCATCACCTTACAACTTTCAACACTCTAGACACTTATGGTGTGGTCATAACCTTATGAGCTTTGCTCACAAAGTGTCAAACCGGCATCACCTTACAAACCTGATTAAGCAAATTCATGACCATGGATGTTTTGGTAAGGTTAGGAAATAGACTTAATTGCACTGGAAAGAAGAGAAACTCACAAGAGAAGCTGCAGGTTGGTAATGACATTGTGCTTGTTGCATATGCATTTTTGCATTGCTCTGCTGCCTCCAGCAACCTGCAACAAATGTATAATTGGTGAATGCTTCAAAAACTCTTAAGAAACTGCCACCAATTTATCCTACCCTCTCAATTTAGTTGTAGCCATAACAATTGTGTAACTTCTAATATCACCAGCATCATGTTGGTAGCAAAGCTGGAAGAACAGAGTAAGCATTCCTTTCTTTCAGCAGGTTCATTTCCTTCAAACATTTGGGAATTTATAGACTATTGCAGTGCTAGCAAAGCAAAGACCATTCCCATATGATAACAGTAACAAGGAAAATAGAGATAGAAGAGAGTGCCCACACTCTTACAACCAATCTCTACAATGTAAGTACAATGTGGCCACGCCACAGCACATGTGGTCTGTGGCTACAAGAAGAACCAGAAATTAAACATACCACATCGTGATGCTCACCTTACTATTCAATTCCGAAGATCCATGAATAGCTCAAATTCCTCCGAAAAACACCGGCACCAGTGGCATATTACACTAAAATCCCAGATTAGGGTTTGGCGCCCATATATATACTCTTCTCACTCTCTCTCTCATCTGATCTTCCTCATTCATCCACGAAGGTGCAGAATTCTGGGGGTTTTTTGAACGTGTGTCGTCCTCGTAATGGCGCCCTTTTCATAGCCACGGTAAACGTCACTTCAGGACGCTCTCTCCAACATACCCACTAGGGTCTCCTAGATGCAGAGCTTGGAAGCACAAAGAGGAAGTGTTGTACTACGAGTCCGAGACACAAGTAGGACGGAGGCGTTGCCATGGCTTTAGGCGAAGAAGACGAATCCGTGTCAGACTTGCCGAGTTCCCTCAGCCGCGCGCTTGAAGCCCGGTCGTCTGACCTCCGCATACAAGCGGAGTAAGTCTTTGTTCTGTTTGCACCTCCCTCGTCCTTTGCCATTTCCTTTCTCCGTGATGCACATCATAGGTGTTCTCGGAGCTGGAGGATGCTCCTGAGTTCGATTAGGGTTTGAACATTCTCTATCTGTTCCTTGGTTCATTCCTATTTGTCCCTTCCAAGCTTGCTGTTCTCTTTCTTCTTAGTTCATCGCCAGTGTTGGAATTTCGGGTGCTATGCATTTAGCCATACCGTAACAGTGAATGTTCAAAGCATTAGGGTTTGTGCATTTCTTACTGTCTTTTTCTGCATGGTTTGAAGCTATCATTGTTGTGGAGCCTGGTATGAGGTTGAAATGGGAAGATGTATGTAATCCAGTTTGAACAGAATGTATATTGCATTGTGATCTGAACCGGGGGAAGGGGTTTGTGGTGGGCACCTTGTCGGTTGCTTGTGCATGTGGTCTTCAGTACTTTGACACTGCCCGGTGTTCGCCGGTTATTAGAGAGAGACTTGCAGCTAAAACCGCACCATCTTGATGCACATAAGCAATTAGTCAAACGGCTTGTTGACAAGGTAACTTGCTCACCTTGGTGTTGTTTGCTTCCAATGCACACCTGACTCGTTTGCACCTTCTTGTTGAAACAAGGTGGGACTAACATTGCAGCCCTATTCTTTACAGGTTATGAATGGACCTGCCAAAGAGCAGCCAACCACACCAGACACTTCCAAGAAACGAAAATTAGAGAAGAGTGGCATCAAGATTGAGGGGGATAATGTCAAGGCTGAGAAGGCTGACATTAAGCTTGACAAGGTTGACAAGGCTGAGAGTCCCACCATCAAGGTTGAGAAACCTGACATTGAGCTCAAAAATTTGGAAAAGGAAAAACCTGAGGTTGAAAGTGGCAAGGATGGCCAGGAGCTTAATAAGAGATTGAAAGTCAGTGAAAATAGAGATAACAGTAACAAGGATGATGTTCCAACTAAGGCTGGAGTTGAAGAAGGGAGAGATGAAGATGGAGCCAGAAGTGAGAAGAAGCAAGGTGCTGAAGGTTTGACCTCAGAGGACAAAGTGGACATGGAGGCATTGATACTGAATGCAGTTCAGCAACGGTCCTCTGAATTCAGATCGCAAGCAGAGTATGGCCATTGACTCATTGTTATGTCACAGAAGAATTTTCTGTGTGTGATGCTGCTGCCAATCATAGCACCTCTTTGTACATAAGGGTAGTAAGTACAAGATTCAGGGTTGCACAGGGGTGGCTGATTTCTTCTTCTGCTGTCATATTCATTCAGGTCTCTCACTCTTTCCCTTGTGCGGCGTCAGTTGGAACAAGACCTTGCACTGAACAAAGGTGCTTTGGATCCTTATAAACAGTATATAAGGAAGCTTGTGGATGAGGTAAAGCTTCTAGCCAGATTTTCTCATCACTTGTGGGAACTGTGAGGTGGTAGATATAGTTCAGTTCTCAGATTCTCCATCTACACCCTATTTTGTCCATTGCTACCTAGTGGTGCAGCTCAAATGATTTCTTCATCTGTCTGAAATATTTCCACTGAGGATATGATTTGTTGTGGAGGGGATGATAGTTTCTGGATTCCTTACTCTTCTGAGCCACTTCCCTATCCTTCACTCTGCAAGTTCATCCTTCTTCTCTTTGTGGAAACTTCTGGTCTAATGATACAGTTTCTGATGCAGCTAATGAGCAAGGAGGAGGAAGAAGCTGTGATTGAGAAGAAGGAAAAGGTACCTGATGTTGAAACAGTTGAAGTGAAGCCAAGGAAGCAAAAGGTACCTGATGTTGAAACAGTTGAAGTGAAGCCAAGGAAGCGAAAGGTAGCTGATGTTGATGTGGTTGAGACAAAGCCAAGGATGGAAAAGTTAGGCAGTGTTGAAATGTCTGAGAAGAAGCCCAAAAAGGGTAAGGTAGCTGATGTTGAAATCAAGGAAGGAAAGGGAGGGGCAAAACACAAGCAGAAAGTGAGCAAGATGATATCGAGGCAGAAGGTTGTTTCTTCATCAGATGATGAGAGTTCGAGTGGAGAGAGTGAAGACAACAAGAAGCTTGATGATGAGGAACCAGCTGCAGAGATTGATGAGTCTGATGATGGCTCCAGCTTCAAGAAAACCCACAAAGTAAGGAACTGTCCTGATATCTGATTCACCCAGGGAGTGTTTAGGTCAAGGGGTAAATCACCTTGTGAGGCTATTCCAGAAGGGGAAATTTACTAGTGGAAAACTAACATTGTGGAGGGGATGAATGGGCAGACAAAGAAGGCAGTGGATGTCAAGCCAACCTATGGCAAGAAAGTGGAGCAGATGAAAAACATCATAAAAGCTTGTGGCATGGCGTGAGTAGAACCATCCCTGTATGAGTTTCCCAATGTAGCCTTTCCAGTGATATTATTTATCCGTTAACCTAGTGAAATTTCATCCTTTGACTCGCTCTTTTCTGCAAGACAGTCTCAGTATTACAGATCAGGCTAGCTTGAACATGTCTTTGTGCTTGCAATGTTTTTCTGGCTCCTGTATTCTGAAGTACAGCACCTCTTTTGGATTTCCATGTGCCAGATGTTTGTTAGGTTGGTGAAAATATTTGAGAAAGTTGCCAACAGTTTAATTAGTTGGACCTGCAGGTTCAAGCTGAGAACAATATCAGTTTGTCACCAGTGAACTGATCTAGCAGCAAAGCCACAGCACAGCAGTAATAAGCATGAAGTGTATCCAGAAGTCTGGTAGGCAATTTGACAGTCAGCAGTTGAAGAAGCCTGCAACTTTTTACTTGGGAAATGGGTGTTGCAGGGTGCCTCCAATTATATATAGGAAGGTGAAGCAAGCTCCTGAGCCAGAAAAGGAGGCTATATTGATCAGAGAATTGGAAGCAATACTAAATCGTGAAGGCCTATCTGCTCATGCATCAAAGGAAGGTAATCTTTAGATGTGTTTTATGACTACAGATGCATGGCCCTGGACTGTCACCTAAGAGTTTGCATGTTCTAAAAAAATGAGAAGTGAACATGGTTTCTGTCTGGCTTCATTGCAGAGATAAGGTCTGTGAGGAAACGCAAAGAAAAACTTAAAGACCTTGAAGGTATAGACACCAGCAATATCATTGTTGAATCGAGAGGAAGACGAGCAGCAGCAGCAAACTTTTTTGCTCCCAAGTACACAGAGGTAGCTGACATGAGTGATGAAGATGACCAAGAAAGCTCAGATTCAGAAGGTATGCTGACTTCGTTCAACAGGTTATTTTCTTCTTTAAAAGGTATCCCTGGGATTGACCATCTAATAATAGCTGGTGGCATCCACTTGAGTTATCTGCTGCAAAGTAGATTTGAGTGCAGGTATCCTTGATTTTCATCTCCTGTTGTTTGGCACACTCTTCATGTACTATTTGTTTGTCTTTGAAAAATGATTAGCTTAAGTCCATTGTACCCAAAATAATACACTGCAAGAGGCAGATGGTAACACACACAACATTTACACTGCAAGAGGCAGGTGATGGATAGAAGATAAGTTTAATTCAATAGTGAAAGTTAGGAGGAAAATTTGGATTCTTCTTATATTCTACTTGGTACCAGTAAATTTGTGTACATCCACTGTTGTGCTCCTAGTATCCCAGAGATGGATGGCCTTTGACAACTAGTATAGGACATGGATTGGAAGAGTCAACAAGAGCACGCTCTGCCAGATGGCTAGTTTTTCATCATATCCATGAAAAGAATTTGTTGCTATGTTGGATCCTTGACTGCATGTTGGGGACTGAGATCCTTTTGTTCCTCTTACAGATCCAGATGTTGATCCTCTTGGGGCAGATCATGAAGAGGATGATTAGGTGACTGCCAATACAGTGCAATCCTTGTTCCCATTGTGGTTCCAGAGAGAGAACATGGCCAACAGCAGAAATCACAACACTGCTCTAAGAGGTGCGAAGATATTTCTGTACAGAAAAATCAACTGTTATGTCATCCCATTGTATGATTTACCACATTCCAACAAGAAAGCCTATGTGAAATTGGTCATAATTTGTGTGGAAATATGTCTTTGAAGGCAGTGTTCCTTCCAGAATTGGGCAACAACAGGTATAATAAGCTTTTCAGAATGGGTGGACCCATATGTTCTATGAAATGTTGACCAGCCTGGCCATGAGTTTGAAGCTGCAGAGGAGGCTAGTTGTGATAATCAAACATGTGGAATGTGGGTTGTATCATGACAAACACCAAAAGACCCACCAACTCTTTGTTGTTTTGGATATAGGACAGACTGTTACACAATTGGGTACACAAGGAGTACCGATTTCCCAAAATTCATCTCTTTTGGCCTCCAGTGTGTGGATATCACGATGTATTCGATCATCTTTCTCACTTTCCCATATGTGCATTGCACACACATGATCTGAAGTTCTTTTGCGCTTTATGTTATAGGATGTCCACTGGTTATCCATTTTGGATGAAATTTATCCACCATCATTTGTTTTTATCCATAATGAGTTAAGCTTAATCATCATCATCCACTTTTCATCTATAATGGGTATTCAAGACATTGTTTAGAAAAGTTCTTTGGATGGTGGGTGTTATGCAAGGTTATGTGGAATCTACCATGGTTTATGACTTCCCCAATGTTTAATAAGTAAATGTCATGCAATTCAGTGCTTTCAACCTTGGTTCAAGCATGCTGCACAGAATTGCAACATAATTTCTGTTCACCTTCCTTTTCATGTTTCTAGTCTCTTTGTGTTGTGAATGGGAATATCATTTCGTGGTACATGTTTGCACACTTTGTGTTGTGCATGCTTTTGTGCATGTTGGGATTATGCCTAAGCATGTTGCCTTGTGGAAATGTCGGGCATTTTTGCTTGTCATATACTACTTTCCATGCTTGTGATGATTTCATGTTTACAAATTATGAACAATTGCATCAAAGATTGGCAAAATCTCAAATAACTTTTGAAACAAAACTTTCAATGCATAACAAAACCAATTGAATGTTGAAAGTTCTTTTTATAAACATGCGGGAATTTTGCATTACATCAATTAGAAACAAATCCATTCTTTCAAACTTTGAATGGCATGCAATTGATGTCCATTAGGTGATCAATATTAATTATATAGTTAGGTACTAAATGTAATGTAACATTGGTGTCATCACCGACGCAACATTGTAGAACAAAAATATTTGTATTTCAAAAATACCTTTCTAATCCATGAAGGCCTTGTATTTTGTACACTGAAAATGAACGTGCACACCATTGGTGCCCAAGCCAATCATCATCCAACATATGATTAGTTATGCTAAATTACACACACAACATTCACACACAAATGCACATTTTGTATTTACACACTTAAGTAGAGAAATGGAAACCACCCTTTCAGAACCAACAAAAACCCATTTAAACGGATTTGTGAACATGGAAAGCAAGTGGTCAAGAAAATGGCATAAAAACATACCTGGTTCTTTTGTAGTGTACCTTAAGGACACCTTACAAAGGGAATCCAACCCTAAACCCTAAACCCTTGACAATCACCACTACTAGGCTAACCATTCCCAAAACAAAAGACCCAAAAATAAGAACAAAAAATAAATAGACAAATGGCCCAAAATAAAGGAAAAAAAAGGGAACAAGGCCATAAATCATGATAACTTAATGAGGTCCCCTTCAGTAGGTACTAGGTAACCCTATCATCATTGCCTCCAAAATGGCCCTAAACTGAAGCTGTGATAATGGCTGGAAGATGAATAATGGATGAATGTCGTCCACTTTCCCATGCCTTTTCATCTCCTTTTTCATCTATTCCCTAAGGCTGCTTCTTCGCTGTCTTCACTCCTCTTGCGCGCGACCGCTCTAGAGTGTCTGGTTTTCTTCTTTCGTTTCTACAGAAGTCGTGCCCGTTGGTCACTTTGCGCGCTCGCGGGAACTGGATTTGTGAGCTTCGTCGTCGCCATTTCTGTTTGTTAAGGGTCAGTAAGTAGTGTCGCTCAAAAGGAAACCCGCTATCTGTTTTGGGTCTCTTCTTTCGGCATCTGTGCTGCTGCGTCTTGTGTATGTGTATGTGTTTGTGTGTTTTGCTTTGCAGCATCCCCCCTGATCTCCTAAAGCCCTTTCACCACCGGCATGTACGTTTGTATGTGTGATTGTGTGTGGGGTTTTGTGCGTTTCTATTTCGTTTATATCCTACTATGTTAATGCATGAGACTTGCGATATTTTCTTGGGCTTGTGAACTTCCAGCTGGTTTTGCTTGCTCTGCTTTTTGTTTTTCTCTCTTGTGGGATATTTAGGGTTTGGTTTTCTGTCTCTGCCGTTCGGGATTTCTTCTGTCCTCTTTTGTGTTTCGTGTGAGAAGCCTTGACTCGGAGACAGTGGTCTAGCAAGAGCCAAGTTTCCAGCTGCTGACACATTTCGCTCTTGTGCCCTTTTCTTGGGTTCTTACGGTGCCCATTTCGTTTCTTTCACGCTGAGGCTTCTGGACGAAGAGAGGAAACCGCTGGGGGTTACAATTCTGGGGTTTCATTCCCTTTCATGGAGCAAGTTTGTTCCGGAAATGTTTCGTTTCTAAGCTCTGGTGGTTCTTGTTGCACTGTTTCTGACATCCATCCACATGTCTCATGCATGGGTCACCCTGAATGCTTTCGGATTTTTTCATCTTTTGGGCTTGCAGTCTGAATCCTCAGACTCGTTTTCTTTCTGCAAGTTTATTTGAAGACAAACATTTTTGCAAAATAGTCCCAAGAGTCTCTTGTTACTTACAATCTTGCTTTCCTTTTGTTGCAGAAGATTTCGTGACACAAGGTTATGGCAGAAGTGGAGGAGTACCGGTGTTTTGTGGGGGGTCTATCTCGGAATACAACTGACCAAGGATTGGAGGATGCATTCCGATCTTTTGGAAATGTTATTGATGCCAAGGTAAGGATTAAGGTTTTTTGTATAGTTTTTGTCCTGATGATTTTGCTTCCTGTTCTGAAAACAATGTCAGAGGAATTCTTCTGGTTTTTTCTTTTTTATCTTGTTAATTGACTGAGTGAAGTCATATTGCCATCATCATAACTGTGAGTTCTCCTTCCCGCATCCAAACAAGCATTTGATGATGACCTTGTTATTGAAGTGGCTCCGCATTGCCTGTTTCTGTGTGGTGTTTGAAGGTGATAACAGACAAGGAAACAGGCCAACCTCGTGGGTTTGGCTTTGTCAATTTTGGTGATGAGCGGTCAATGGAGGATGCAATTGAGAGCCTTCATGGAAAGGACTTGGATGGGCGGAACATAACTGTAAACCGAGCAAAGCCAAAGGGTCGTGATGGAGGTGACCGTGGGTATTCGGGTGGAGGTGGAAGAGGAAGAGATGGTGGTGGAGGTGGAGGTGGAGGTGGAGGAGACTGTTTCAAATGTGGGCAGCCGGGTCACTGGGCCCGAGAATGCCCTGGTGGTGGCGGTGGCGGTGGTCGGTATTCTTCTCGGGATGGTGATTCTGGAAGGTAAAGAATTACACACAAATCCCATCAGTGCAGGTGTATTCTCTTCTCTTTTCATACTGGATTGGCAAGTCCCTCTTGAGGAAGCTGTTTTCAGGATTCACTCAGAGCTTCTGCAATCATCAGTTTTGGATGTTTGTCTCAACATTCTACATTTTAGGACAAATCAATGTTGTTATGGAAATCATTGTGCTGTCCTCTATGGTGGCATGCTTTGTCTTGCTTTGGATCTCCAGATAGTTCACATGTAGTTATTCCCTACTGGAAGTCAGAGGTTTAGCATGGGTGTTCATGAAACTGAATCTAGGATTCCCACTCTCTCTTGTTCTAAGTGATGGTTATTATGGTGGTGGTAATGACTGGTTGTGGAAGCAGGAGTGGAAGCCGCTATGGTGACCAGGGAGGCAGTGATAGGTATGGTGATCGGTCAGGTGGCAGTGACCGCAGCAGAAGCTCAGGTGGGTATGGGAAAGAAGGACGTTCAGAAAATCGTGACAGGGACAGTGGCCGCAATGGTGCTGGTGGGGACCGGTATGGCAGTGGCAGTGGTGGAGGCTCCTCACGTTATGAAGGGGGGTCCAAAGATCGCTCTGGTCCTTATGATCGTCCAAGTGGTGGCAGCCGGTCGTCCCATGATTGAGGGGGGGATGATAATGCACCTGGAGAGTGCCTGCTTGTCATCGTGCTGGTTTTTGTGATGGTGACCCAACTGTGTGCTGTGTGCACGTTGTCATCGAAATTGGTCACATTTTGACAGGAAAGACAATATAAACAGGTCACATAAGAATCCTAACAGAAGGAAAATGGACCTACTGCTGAAAAGATGAGAGCAGACGGGCCGAACATTTTATTGCAAAAGTGAAGCAACTGAACCAATCAGTCAAGGAAGGTACTACCCAAACCAAAGGAGGAATGCTCGCAGTAAATTTTTTGCAAAGGATGTTGGAAAAGGCAATCTCTCCAATTTTCCCTCAAAACCGGATTTGTCTGAAAAGCTTTATGTGAGGGTTTCTTCTGCTACTTGTCTGCTTGTATCTTCTGCCTCTTTTTTCTGTAGTTTTCAACTGTCTCTGGATCTTTCTGGATCCAAAGCACTGCTGAAGGCTTCATTGCTTTCACCATCATCCCTCAATGAAAAGTGGAAACAAGCACCTTTCCTTATCAAAGAAGCTTACTACAAGATCTGTAAAAACCTCAAATCTAAAATGGCCAAAATGTTTCCTCTTTGACAAATATCTCTCTGAATGCAATAATCAACCACCAACATCTGCAATGAAATAGACTTCCAATGACAGAAGTACAATAAAATATCTGGCTATAATGATGGGATACAGATCTTTGAAGATGATTCTATGTACGAAAGACAATTCCTGACTCTGACAGACACAGCAGATTGGACAGGTGTACCAACAGCTACGGTTACCTGAGACTCTGATCTGTTTTGATGTTGAGATACAACATCAAAACAGATGAGACTTTGAACTGAGCCGCATTTGGAATCTATTCAAAACACATAGTCTGGCATTCAATTAACAGCTGCAGAGTCAAATGCATATGCCTCTGTCCATGATCTGCTATACTCACAAATTGTTGAAAGAACAAAGAGTCAAGTGACTTGGAAATGGATAAAAAGGACAACTCTGCATATGTGAATATTGATGGCCTGTGCCGTTCTCACATGGCATTGCCAGATGCAATTGTCCTCAGATCTGTCACTTCTCCCAGAGATGGACTGGTTCTAACTTCTAACAGTGCAATAGACCATTCCACCTCCAGGCAGTAATCATAAGGTTGAAGAGAAGGCATTTAAAAGGGGGCAATAGATGTAAAGAGCAATGGAGAAGGGGATTTCAGACTCTTGTCCATGGTGTTGTTAGTCCTTTACTGTCATTGGAATCAAGCTCTTGAAGATGTGCAATTGATGAAACACCATAGTTTCTGTGCAATGAAATCTGCTATCAATGGATCATTGGATCACATGGCAGTGATCTATGCAGCAAACTGTAGAAAAACACATAGCAGTAATGAGGTTTTCAGGGTGAGAAGCTGTGACAAGATTCATGACATTGACTTGTGCAAGTTGGTTGGGTTTAGGGTTTAGGCCCTGCTGGAGTATGTGAAGCTTCAGGCACTGAAGAAAATTGCTGCTTGGAAACTCTCTGCCACCAACACCACACTCACAAGTTGCTTCACATGCCAGCCAACAAATGTTTTTGAAGAAAGTGCTCTTACCCTCCTCAGGTCATGTGCATCTGGAAAATTGTCCAATTAACAAAGTGAACTGGAAGACAATCTCTTCCTCATAACTTGAGCATACTGGCCTAAGCATGAGATGCATGAACTAAACCGGAGAACTTGGATTGTGGATTGTTGAGCAATTCTTGGGGTGGACCTTCTTCAACCTGCAAAAGTTCCCCATCAATCCATACATCCTCCCGGGGGGTTTTTGATCAGACCATTGCAAGACTGTTGCAAGCTAGTCATATTAAGCTTCATTCATGCTAATGTTAAGTGCAGATCACAGAGTACAAGACTAGTAGGGCAAGAGTCATGACGGAAGGAGGGCAAAAACTTTACCAATCTCCCATGTTCCATGATAAGAACATGTTGCAAGTCAATGATGGTGGAGACACGATGTGCGATTGTGATGACAGTCATGTTGGAACACTCTTTTGCAACTGTCTCTTTCAGCATCACTGTTGTGTGTGGATCCACATTTGCTGTGCATTCATCCAGGCAGAGTATCTGCGTTCATTGAGCAGGTTCAGAGAAGGAGCACAGAAGCAGCAATATTATTATCAACTACAGTTTGTGTATGAGGGTTTTTTCATAGGAGATGGATTGTGGATGTATGTGAGAGAGGGAGAGTTGGGGACAACTCACACATGCAGTTGACAAAAGAGAGCGGGCCAAGCAGAGAAGCTGTCGCTGACCAAGAGAGAGGCTGTCCCCACCTTCTGACACCACCAGGCTCAGGCCTTGGCCAGCAGCAATAACGGCCCTCTTCATGTGGCACTTCTCCAATACCTCCCACAGCTGATCATCACTTGCAGAGCCCATTGGATCCAGGTTCTCCCTAACCAACATGCAACAAAATCTCTGAAAAGCAAAGCAAAGCAGCCAAAAGCAAAGCAGTGATGATGACTGATGCATCATGATCACCTCAGCAGTCCTCAGTTGGAAATGATTTGTTCTGATGGGTGCTGGAATTGTACTATAAACTGGATGTAATTTTCTGAGCATTATTGAAGCTGGAAGTCAAATAGAACAGGTCGTGTAAATGGGTTTCTTTGATGTTACCGTAAAGTTCCACCAAATAGGAAAGGACTCTGGGGTACAACAGTCATTCGTGAGCGTAGACACTGAAGCCGGACATGGGCAATGTTCACTCCATCGATCAGAATGCTTCCTGCACTGACTGGAGAGAGCCTGAACAGACAGTTCAGAATGCTGGATTTGCCTGCCCCTGTTCGTCCAGCCACTCCAACCTGCAGATGGAATCAGCAACATGAGCTTATTTGTTCAAAGAGATTCTGTGACAATTCAGTGCGAGATGTGTTTTATCTTTCAAAAACACCAAAATGATGTCTTGAAATTGTGCAGGCGGCAGGGTTTGTTTGTTTTGCGAGGGTGGGATTTAGGGTTTAGGGTTTAGGTGCATGCTCTTTACATGCTCGCCTGGGTTGATTGAGAATGAGAGATCAATCAGTGCCGGTGGCAACCATGGCAAATACAAAAGTGTGACATGGCTGAACTCGACTGAGCCTTGGGTTGGCCATTGCTGCCCAACTTGTTCACGTCCCTCATCTGCCTCTGCTTCAACTCCCATGTACTGCCAAAGCTTTCATTTGATCAGGAACCCACTTCTATCATTCCATGATGGCACAAATCCCAGAATGCACTACAGCATTGCAACACACTTGAAGTTCTACAAAAACACTCCAGCCATGAAGTGTCTATATCATCTAGAATATGTTTCAGCTTTCAAATCAGTTGAACCAGACAAAAGATGACCAATGATCCTGAGCACCTTATTATGCAGAAAGATTGTACATTGTACCAATTTGCACTGCTTTACTGGTGATATCACAGTTAGAATGAGTACCTGCTGGACACGCTCCACAGAAACCATCTCTTTCTCAGTCTCAGCAAAAGAGGTCATCAAATCACTCAGCAGTCCAATGATGGGTGTTGAGTATGACAAGCCGAGACCAACCTGGACAACAAACAAGTCCCACCCAAATCCAACAATCCTCATACCGCTGATTCTTAGGAGCTCTATACATCCCTCCAGAAGCATACCCTCCAGAAACCTTTCTGCTTTTTTTTCTTTTTGGTAGAATGGAAGGTAGAAAAGCATTCTGGAATCTTAAGAAACCAACCATTTGAGGAAAGTTTGTGTGTTTACCAAACCAGCAGTTGCTGCAGCAATATGAGACTCTGGGTGTGTGTGACCTATAACTGCCATGATGCTTATAAAGCTCACAATAAATGCGGCCATCATCTGCAAATCAGTAGTGTCTTATGAAGGAAGCTGGGAACACATTTGGAGAGTCACTGGGGATGCATTCAACATGCTTTACAGAAATCATTTCCATATGGTACCCGACCTCCTTTTCAAAATGCTTCCTGTGCTTATCCAGGTGTAGTGCAAGCCAAAGGGAGAGCTTAACCTGGAGGCGAAATGTAAGCCAGAGGCTAGCTGACAATTCCGAGTAAGACGCTTCCATGTTGGTAGCAACCATTTTCCAATTCTTGGTTACAAATTGTGCCTATACACCACGAAATTCAAACCCTTGAGAAAGTGAGTGCTTTGATTCTCAAACCCACCAGCCATTTGAACTGTAGTTATTTCTCTATAGATTGGGATTTCTTCTTGTCAATTGATATAGGGTTGTTTTTCCAAGAGTTATGATCATAGTGTGAGGATTTGCTTTCTTTGGGGAAGAAGAAAGTTTGGGGGGAACAGGAGAGAGGGTTTCAACCTGCGCCTTGAAGGCTCGAATAGTGCCACTGCCGTCAAGCACCTCTGTGAAGGTTGTGTAGACATGAGAACGAGACACGCTGTCAAGTCGCCGCAGTTCACGAGATGTTGCCCGGTAGTATCTCTGCATTGCTTGCATTGCCAGTGCAAGTAGATCAGGCCATTGATCATCACACAAAGAGAAACAACACTCTGTTTGGCAAGAAGGAAAAGGAATAATTGAAGAAGCCCCACAAGAAAACTCCAACAACAAAGATTGATGAGTTCCCTTTACAAAAATGGAAGTTCGTCAATTACACAAATTTTGAAAAAATAAACCTGTAGAATAAGGAAGAAGTAGAATATAGGCAGCATCGCCACTAAAAAAGTCCACTGCAAAGACAAAAAAAAAGGTGAGCTGTGGCAAGCCACAAAAAAAAAAAAAAAAAAAAAAATATTTTTCAACTCCAACAAAAGTTCATCAATCCATCCATCATTTGGCATCATTTGTGAAATGTAAAAGGAGGTTGGTCATTGAAGTATGGATGTTTTACCTGGACGTAGCAG
>Ga0116227_10007809_pt1 | contig 20635 bp, 13 predicted proteins | sample S1TSphgellanicum_FD_89693 | JGI IMG/M metagenome (GOLD analysis project Ga0116227, IMG submission 89693) | Host-associated microbial communities from peat moss isolated from Minnesota, USA - S1T2_Fb - Sphagnum magellanicum MG | ecosystem: Host-associated > Plants > Peat moss > Unclassified...
ATCTTCGCCGTGGCAAAGGTGCCCGTGGTCACGCACTGCGAGGACACGCCGACGATCAAGGCCAACGAGGAAGCCGCGCGCGCCAAGTACGGCGAGGACGTGCCCTTCGCCGAACATCCGCACATCCGTTCCGCCGAGGCCTGCTGGAAATCCACCTTGCTGGCAACGAGCCTGGCGAAGCGGCACGGCACGCGTCTGCACGTGCTGCATCTCACCACCGCCCGCGAACTCGACTTTTTCACGCCCGGCCCGGTCAAGGGCAAGAAGATCACCGTTGAAGCCTGCGTCCATCATCTCTATATGAATGACAGCTGGTACAACACCCACGGCGCGCTGGTGAAGTGCAACCCGGCAATCAAGACAGAAGAAGATCGTCTCGCGCTGGTGAATGCCGTGCGCGAAGACCGCATCGATGTCATCGCCACCGACCATGCCCCGCACACCTGGGACGAAAAAGCGCAGAAGTACTTCAAGGCACCGTCAGGCCTGCCGCTGGTTCAGCACTTCCTGCTGATGCTGCTGGACATGGTCCATCGCGGCGAGCTGAACCTGCGCACCGTGGTCAACAAGACCAGCCATGCGGTGGCCGAGCATTTCGGCATCCGCGATCGCGGCTACATCCGCGAAGGCTACTGGGCGGACTTGGTGCTGGTGGACCACAACGCCACCACCACCGTGCGCAAACAGGACGTCCTGTACCACGTCGGCTGGTCTCCACTGGAAGGCCGTACGTTCCCTGCGCGCATCGACGCCACCTGGGTCAACGGCGAACTGGCCTACCATGAGGGTAAAGTGAATCCGCGCCCATTGGGTCAACGTATCAACTTCAGCTAAGACATCGACCCTTTTCAGCTCCAGAAAAGGGGGTTTTTCGGCCAAAAGTGCTCATTTTTTGGCCAAATCTGCCGATATCTTGAATTATCTGCAGGTAGTCCCCAAGTAAGGACTATCCTGCATTATGCTGGCAACACTAATAACTCCGGAGCGCCCGTGGAAACTCTGAACGATCGGCAAGCCCCCGTACTACCTCTGCGCGATGTGGTGGTCTTTCCCCACATGGCGATTCCCTTGTTTGTGGGTCGCGAAAAGTCGATTAAAGCCTTGTCTGCTGCCATGCAGGACGACAAGCGCATCCTGCTGCTCGCGCAGCGCACGGCCGATGCGGATGACCCGGTCGGCAAGGATCTATACGAAGTCGGCACCCTCGCCAGCATCCTGCAGATGCTGAAACTGCCGGACGGCACGGTCAAAGTGCTGGTCGAAGGCGTGCGCCGCGCACGCGTGATCCGTCTCGATGAATCTGGCGACTACCTCACCGCCGAATGCCACCCGCTGCCCGAAGATGCGGGCGGCATTACCGACAACAAGGAAACCGACGCGCTGGTGCGCTCGATCCTGTCGCAGTTTGAGCAGTACGCCAAGCTCAACAAGAAGATCCCGGCCGAATTGCTGCCGTCGCTGACCAGCATGGATTCACCGGGCCGTCTCGCCGACACCATCTCCGCGCACCTGTCGCTCAAGCTTGAAGACAAGCAGAACGTCCTCGAGCTGGACGATGCGCAGGTCCGCCTTGAGCATGTGATGAAGATGCTCGAAGGCGAGATCGACGTCATGCAGATCGAGAAGAAGATCCGCGGCCGCGTCAAGCAGCAGATGGAAAAGAACCAGCGCGAGTACTACCTCAACGAGCAGATCAAGGCGATCCAGAAAGAGCTCGGCGAGAATGAAGACGGTCCGAGCGAGCAGGAAGAACTGGCCGCGAAGATTGAAAAATCCGGCATGCCCAAGGAAGCCAAGAACAAGGCTCGCGCCGAGTTCAACAAGCTGAAGATGATGCCGGCGATGTCGGCGGAAGCCACTGTCGTGCGCAACTACCTCGACGTGCTGACGCAGGTGCCGTGGAAGAAGCACACCAAGACCCACATCGATCTGAAAGCCTGCCAGGACAAGCTGGATGCCGATCACTACGGCCTTGAGAAGATCAAGGAACGCATCGTCGAGCATCTGGCGGTGCAATCGCGCGTGAAGAAACTGCGCGGCCCGATCCTCTGCCTGGTCGGCCCTCCGGGCGTCGGCAAGACCTCGCTCGGCCGTTCGATTGCCGAATCGGTCAACCGCAAGTTCGTGCGCATGTCGCTCGGCGGCGTGCGTGATGAAGCGGAAATCCGCGGTCACCGCCGTACCTACATCGGTTCCATGCCCGGCAAGATCGTGCAGAGCCTGAGCAAGGTCGGCGTCAAGAATCCGCTGTTCCTGCTCGATGAAATCGACAAGATGAGCACGGACTTCCGTGGCGATCCTTCGTCGGCGCTGCTGGAAGTGCTGGATCCGGAACAGAACAGCACGTTCAACGATCACTACTTGGAAGTCGACTTCGACCTGTCGGACGTGATGTTCATCGCCACCGCCAACTCGCTGAATATTCCCGGCCCGCTGCTTGATCGCATGGAAGTGATCCGCATCCCGGGTTACACCGAGGACGAGAAGCTCAACATCGCCAAGCAGTACCTGATCCCCAAGCAGGTGAAGGCTAATGGCTTGAATGCGGACGAGCTGGAGATCAACGACAAGGCGATTCTCGCCACCATCCGCCATTACACGCGCGAAGCTGGCGTGCGCAGCCTTGAGCGTCTGATGAGCAAGATCGCGCGCAAGGTCGTCAAGCAGTTGCTGCTCAAGCCGGACGACAAGAAGGTCAAGGTCACCGAGAAGAATCTCGAGAAATACCTCGGCGTGCAGCAGTTCCGCTTCGGCCGTGCAGAAGACAAGAACCAGGTTGGCCAGGTTACTGGTCTGGCGTGGACCGAAGTGGGCGGCGAACTGCTGACCATCGAAGCTGCACTGGCGCCAGGCAAAGGCAAGATGACGCAGACCGGTTCACTCGGCAACGTCATGCAGGAATCGATTCAGGCTGCGCTCACCGTGGTGCGTTCACGCGCCACCGCGCTCGGGGTTGATCCCAAGTTCTACGAGACCAACGACATTCACGTGCACGTACCGGAAGGTGCAACGCCGAAAGATGGCCCATCGGCAGGCGTCGCCATGTGCGTCGCCCTCGTCTCGGCGCTCACCAACATCCCGGTGCGTGCGGACGTGGCGATGACCGGTGAAATCACCCTGCGTGGTGAAGTGCTACCGATTGGCGGACTCAAGGAAAAGCTGCTCGCTGCGCAACGCGGCGGCATCCAGACCGTGATGATCCCGCACGAAAATGTGAAGGATCTCGCCGACATTCCCGAGAACGTCAAGAGCAAGCTCAACATCGAGCCGGTACGCTGGATTGATGACGCACTGAAGATTGCGCTGGAACGTGCGCCGGAACCCAAGCCTGTGACTGAAGCGGCCCCTGCCGCGGCAGCTGCGGCGGCGGAAGCTCCGCGCTCACACTAAGGCAGAACCCTGTCATCCCGAGCGCAGCGAGGAATGACAAAAACGCTGGGGCGGCTGAATCAATCAGCCGCCCTTTTTATTTGTTCGCCGCACGGCAAGAACGCCATCGCCATTCATCTCGGTACTGAACCCCGCACGTTGCAGTCGCGTGGCCACCTCGGCCGGCAGATCACGACGACTGGTGAGCTTGTTCGGCGTACCGGTGTAATGGAACATGCGCCCAGCGGGTTTGATCACGCGGGCCAATTGATCATAGAAAGCCTGCGAATACAGTTCACCCGCGATGCCGAAACGCGGTGGATCGTGAAGGATGGCATCGACCGACGCATTAGCGATTTTGGCGACGTGTTCAGTAACGTCACCATTCGTAAGCGTCAACGCGTTATCTGCTTCATGATCAGGCGACCATGAGTTGAGACTGCGCAACCAGATCACATCAGGATTCTTTTCAAACGACTGAACCTTTGTCGCGCCACCCTCCAGGCAACAGGCCGCGAAATAACCAAGGCCGCCGCAGGTGTCGAGCACAATCTTGTTGCGCGGCTGGATCAATCCCACCTTGCGTTCGGCGTCCGCATACGGAGAGACCTGCGCCGTCGGCAACATCTTGATGCCATCAATCTCGAATGTCGGCGCGCCCCACTCGGTTGGAACCAGCTTGATGAGTGAATGGCTGAATCGCGAGATCGGCTCAAAGCTCTCGCCGTCCCAGTAATAGATCGTGCGGTCCTTGCACACATCCAGAAAGGGAAACTGCGAACCGTTCCAGTCCCACGCCGAAGCACTTACTTCTACCGAAGAGACCGAGCGCCCGAGATCCAGTGAGCATTCGATGGCGCCACCCGCGGCTCTCGCTGCCATCAGCGATTCATGCACAGCCAGGGTCAGCAGTGGGCCAGTGTACTTGCTCATATTCTCGTTGGCTGAATGCCTGAAATCAGGCGGCCGTATGGTAAGCGAGTTTATGAGTGACGGCCCGCGCCCACGGCCACTCGTTTAGAATGGCGCCCCATGAACCTTGTCCTCCTTCTGGCCACCCTCGCCGCGCTGCTCTGCGGCCCGCTGCTGTATGCGGTGGCCAAAGGTCGTCCGAAGCTGGTCAAGGCCATGGATATCTTTGTGATGATCAGCGTCACCGTACTGATTCTGATCGAGGTGGTGCCTGAAACCTATGAACAGGCCGGACTCTGGAGTTTCGTCTTTATCGGTTTGGGCCTGCTCGTTCCAACAGTGATGGAACATTTACTCACGCGGGTCCGTCGCGAGGCCCATTTTGCGGCGCTCGCCGTCGCCATCATTGGCCTGATGCTGCACAGCTTTGGCGACGGTACTGCCCTTTCGACGGGCGGCGAAGGCAACCATCAGATCGCGCTCGCACTCGCCGTGGCCATCCATAGCGTGCCAGTAGGCCTGGCCACCTGGTGGCTGATGTTCCCGGTGTTTGGCCGTGGCCTGCCCTCATTCACGCTGGCGGCGATGTGTAGCAGCACGGTGGCCGGTTACATCTTTGGCGTTGAAATCAGCAGCGGCATTGACCCGCGCATCTGGGCCCTGTTCCAGGCGCTGATCGCTGGCTCCATCCTGCATGTGGTGTTTGGCCGTCCGCACGCACAGGGCCACCACCATGAACACTGACTGGCCGGCACCGATTTGAGCTTTCCATGCTCACTCGCGGCCCATTGCAGCGATAATAGAGGCCCCGCCTCACCCCAACCGTTGACCTGTTCTTATTGCCGATGACTGCCGCGTCTTTCGCCGACCACACCCCGTTGATGCAGCAGTACCTGGGCATCAAGGCACAGCATCCGGACATGCTGGTGCTGTTCCGCATGGGCGACTTCTACGAGCTCTTTTACGACGACGCCCGCAAGGCCGTGCGTCTGCTCAACATCACGCTGACACAGCGTGGCGAATCCGCGGGCGCGCCGATCATCATGGCGGGCGTGCCCTATCACGCCATCGAACAGTATCTGGCGCGCCTGATCAAGCTGGGCGAATCGGTGGCGATTGCCGAACAGGTGGGCGAAGTTGGCGTCGACAAGGGCCCGGTGCGTCGCGAGGTCGTGCGTATCATCACGCCGGGCACCGCGACCGAAGAAGCGTTGCTCGATCCGCGCGCGCAGAACCTGCTCGCAGCCGTCAGCACCACGCGTGACCGCTTTGGGCTGGCCTGGCTGGAACTGTCTTCCGGACGCTTCTCCGTACTGGAAACCGCGCGCCTCACCGATCTCATCGCCGAACTGCAACGCCTGCGCCCCAGCGAGTTGCTCGCGCCAGATGGCGCAATGCCGGAGCTGCCCGGCTCCACGCCACGTGCACGCCCGATCTGGCACTTTGACCAGGCCTCGGCGTATCGCCTGCTGACTGAACAATTCCAGACCAAGGATCTGCGCGGCTTTGGCTGCGAGGACATGGGCGCTGCCATCGGCGCAGCGGGCGCATTGCTGCAGTACGTGCAGGAAACGCAAAAGTCCGCGTTGCCGCATCTCACCGGCCTGCGTAGCGAGAATCCTGACGAGACTCTGATCCTCGACGCTTCAACGCGTCGCAATCTGGAAATTGATCGCTCGATCTCCGGCTCGCATGACTTCACCTTGCTGAGCGTGATTGACCGCTGCGTCACGCACATGGGCTCACGCGCGCTGCATCGCTGGATGACGCGCCCGCTGCGCCAGAAGCTGGCACTCGATGCGCGCTACCAGGCCATCGCCAGCCTGCTCGACAACGGCGCTTACAAAACCCTGCGCGATGCCCTCAAGGACATCGCCGACATGGAACGCATCCTGGCGCGCATTGCGCTGCGCAGTGCGCGCCCCCGTGATCTGCTGGGCCTGAGCCAGAGCCTCAATGCGCTCCCCGGCATCCAGGCTTCGGTTGTGGGCATCGAAGCTTCGTTGATCGTGACGTTGGGCCAGCGTCTCGGTGAGCACCGTGATCTCGCAGCATCACTGCGCAACTGCCTTGCCGACAATCCGCCAATGCTGGTCAAGGACGGTGGTGTATTCCGCAATGGATATGACAGCACGCTGGATGAATTGCGCCGCCTGTCCGAGAACGCCGATGGCTATCTGCTCGATCTCGAAAGCCGCGAACGCGCACGCAGCGGCATTGATTCACTCAAGGTCGGCTACAACCGTGTGCACGGTTACTACCTGGAAGTGAGCAAGCTGCACGCAGCCAAGGTGCCGACGGATTTCACGCGCCGCCAGACCCTGACCAATGCCGAGCGCTACATCACCGAAGAGCTGAAGAAATTCGAAGACCAGGTGCTGTCCGCACGCGATCGCGCACTGGCGCGAGAGAAGGAGCTCTACGAGCTGCTGCTCGATCAGCTCGCGCAGCATTTGCAGCCACTGCAGGCCAGCGCCGCCGCCGTCGCCGAACTCGATGTCCTGGCGAATTATGCCGAGCGTGCGCAGTCGCTGAACCTGACACGGCCCGAGCTGGTGGACACGGCTTGCGTGGAGATTCGCGCGGGTCGCCATCCTGTCGTTGAACAAACGCTGTCGGGCCCGTTCGTGCCCAATGACCTGTCGCTGGACGATGGCCGTCGCCTGCTGATCATCACCGGCCCGAACATGGGCGGTAAGTCGACCTTCATGCGCCAGACCGCGCTGATCGTGCTGCTGGCGCACGCCGGTTGCTTTGTGCCGGCGGAATCGGCGCGCATCGGGCCGATTGATCGCATCTTCACGCGCATCGGTGCCTCCGACGATCTGGCCACCGGTCAATCTACCTTCATGGTGGAAATGAGCGAGACCGCCAACATCCTGCATAACGCCACCGAGCTCAGTCTCGTGCTGATGGATGAAATCGGCCGCGGCACTTCGACCTATGATGGCCTTTCACTCGCGCGCGCCTGTGCGGAACATCTGTCCGCCAGTACGCGAGCATTCACCCTGTTCGCGACGCATTACTTTGAACTGACCGCGCTCGCCGACTCGCTGGCCAACGTCGCCAATGTGCATCTGGATGCCGCGGAGTATTCATCCGACAAGGGTGACCGGCTGGTATTCCTGCATCACGTCAAACCCGGCCCGGCCAATCGCAGCTATGGCCTCCAGGTGGCGAGTCTCGCAGGCGTCCCGCAGGCAGTGATCCGCAATGCGCGGGTTTACCTGCAACAGCTGGAAAATCGCGCGGCTCCACCGACAGCAAGCGCCGCAGCACCCGCTCCACAACCACAGATGTCGCTGTTTGAAGCACCGCCTTCGGCGGCACTCAAGCTACTCGACGGCCTTGATCCGGATGCGCTCTCTCCGCGTGAAGCGCTGGAGCTGGTCTACCAGCTCAAGAACACCCGCGAACGCGAAGGCTAGCTTGTAGGCTCCTGCGCATCCATGCGCCCACCCACATACCGTACATCCTGTACATAAAAATCCCACGCACCGAGCGATGCGTGGGATTTTTTTGCAGCGGCTTAGTAATCCGCGAGAATCTTGTTGGAGACCGCAACATCGTTTGCCGACTTGGCATTGATGTCTTTGACAATCAGCGCTTCGATCTTGCCTCCGATGAGCGGAATGCTGCAGCTGATATTCCACTTCAGGATATTGACCGCGCCCTTGCCTTCATCTTTCAGCGTCATATCGGCCGTGATTTTTACCGGCGTACCTTTGATTTCGACTTCGAGGCGGCCCGTCTTCTTGGCAATATCCCAGACATCCGTCTGCGTAATGTTGACCGTGGTGCCCATGATCTTCTGCGCGAATGCAGGAATATCAGGATTGCTGGATTTCATCGAGTACTTGCAGGTAATGCTGAACTGCTTTGCGGTTTTCTGACAGCTCAACACTTCGATATCCCAACCTTCAAGCGCCTTGTACTTGCGCTCAAAGAAGGCTTGATCCGTATACATCTTGATCACGTTTTCCGAGGGCTTGGTCAGTACGTGACGGTCTTCAAATTTTGTTGCCATGTGTTTTCTCCCGCGACTCTGGATTTTATTTTTTAGCGCCTATTGCGCCGCTCTTGCGCGTCCTTTTATGCGGAGCATCTCTGCACGAACACCTCCGCTCTTTCGCATCCATGCGACCGCGGAGGTACCGTACTTCCTGTACATAAAAGGCCGCTGGAGGTTACCCTCCAGCGGCCTCAATTTACACCAAACGTCTTACTTGGTGGTCATCTTCTGCACAGCTGCGGCGGTGAAGTAGTCGTCGCTGTACTTCACGGTGCTGTCGATCGGGTGATCTTCGTTGAAAGCCGCGGTGATGAAGTAGCGGCCGGAGTCGAAGTGGTAGATGACTTCCGGAACCGTTGACGTTGCCTGCAGGCCACGGGCATAGATCAGATGACCTTCCTGGAACTGCATGAGCTGGTCGCGGTTGTCGAAGTCGTCAACCAGAACAATGTTCCAGCTGTCTTCGTCGAGGTACAGGTTACGCTTCTTGAAGGTGTGGCTGGTGCCCGGTTTCAGAGTGGCTTCAACCACCCAGACGCGGTGCAGTTCATAACGCGGCAGTTCCGGGTTCAGGTGCTTGGGACGAGCGAGGTCCTTGTACTTGACCGTGTTGCCAGCGATCTTGTTGGAGTTGTAAGGAATGATGAGTTCCTTCTTGCCAACCAGCTTCCAGTTGTAACGATCCAGAGCGCCGTTGAACATGTCGACCTGGTCATAGAACTGGTTGCCGTCCGTGCCTTCGTACGGGTTGTCGCAGCAAACCGACGGAGCGCGGCGGATGCGCTTCAGGCCCGGCGAGTAGAGCCACGCTGCACGACCTTCGTTACCCGTCGAAGCTTTTTCAAGCACGAGGATGAAGGTACCGGCCAGACGAGGCGGAGCCACCGTACGGGACAGATAGCGTAGGAACTGCTTGTGGCCGGCGTCGAGAACCTGAGGGTTCTTGATGCTGGCGTAGTCGAACTGCACGTCTTCAATGATCTTGGTGAGCTGGAAGCTGCCGTCCGGCTGCACGATCATCTGGTTGTTGTAGCGGGTACCGACTTCACCACGCCACTTGAGCTTGTGGTTCCAGATCGGCTCAGCGCCGCTCTTCGGAATCGGGAACGGGAAACCAAGCTTGGCGCCCAGCGGATCGTCCGTGCCCTGCAGCGTTGCATTGACGGCGTTCTCCGCCGTGGTCTTCAGAATCGCTTCCGGGAACGTGACAGGACGATGCGAGGGATACACATTCATCTTGTAGCTGTCGAAGGTCGACAGCAGCTTCTTGTGACCATCCGACAACTTGGCAGAGTACTGCGCCATGTTGGCCTTGGTGATGGTGTACAGCGGTTTTTCAGCGTCGAACTCAGCGTTTTTCGGCCAATCTTCTTTCAGTGCGCCCTGCTGACCCAGTGGGGTCCAGGCGGGAATGGTGCCTTCCTTGTTAGCAGCTTTTTCGCCGCCGACCGGAGTCAGGTCTTTGCCAAGTTTGGCAGCCTCCTCCGCGGAAACCTTAGCGCCTGCCTGCTGAGCGACAAGGCTCAGAGCCAGCACGCCTACGAGCGTAGCCATCTTCTTCATCATACGAACTTCTCCTCGGGAATTAACTCGCGCAGCTTTATTTGTGCCGTAGAACATAACACTACTGCGAGTGGGGGATGCTAACGAATATTGGTATTGATGCCAATTGCATAGCGACATTATTTAAATGTCGCACTGCACCATAAAATGTGACTTGGCGCACTCCTTTCATCCGTCTGTAATGGGCGCCAAGTAGCGCAAGAGTAAATCACGCGCGTTCAATTCGGCGCCAAGAGTCGCCAACATGATGAAAACACCCGCCAAACGGCGGTGCAGGAACACAATTTCGCGTGGTGGCACCCGGAAATAGACCGACAAGGCGTTCATCGCCGCAACCTTGCCCGAGCGCATGGGCAGATCGCTTTCATGCCAACGGTATTCGCCATGCGCATTGAGCAACCACGGCGGCGTGCGACCCTGCTCGTGCAGGTCAAACGGCTCAACAATGAGTTCACACATTTGTATGAAGGCGTCGAGCACCCCTTGGGGAAAGCCTTCCTTCATCAGGCCAATGGCACGCGCGCCCTTCAAAACCCGCTCACGATCATGCTGCATGGCGCCACCAACGATGCTGGCGTAATTGTTGATGAACCCGCGTTGATAAATGCGTGTGGCGCCAAAATCCAGCAACACGATCTGATCACCGCCCTTGCCGTCCGGACGCACACGGTAATTGCCAAAGTGCGGGTCTGACTGGACCATGCCCCAATCAAAGAATTCCATCAGAAACAGTTCCAGGAACGCCCACGACAATTTGTTGCGGCGCTCCTGCGACAGCTGCTGCACCGTGTCATCACGCACGCTCACGCCTTCTTCAAACGTCGTCGTCAGCACCATGCCGCTGCTGTACTCGGGGATCACGCGGGGCACGGCAAAGCGTGCATCGCCCTTGAGGCGTTCGGCAAATTGCTCGGTGAAACGGCGTTCACTCTTGTAATCCACTTCACGCAGCAGCATCTCGCGCACTTCGGCAAACACCGGCTCCAGGTCCAGTTCCTTGGGCGTGAGCCGTGTCATCAGCAGCAGGCGCGAAAGCGTGCGGATATCGCTCTCGATGGCATCGGCAACGCCGGGATACTGGATCTTGACGCAAAGCTCCAGGCCATCCTTCTTGCGCCGCGCCTTGTGCGCCTGCCCTAGCGATGCAGCGGCAATCGGTGTCTCATCGATCTCCAGCTCAGCCAGTCGTGCCCGGCCCAGTGATTTTTCCAGCACCGGCGCCACCACGCGCCACTGCACGGGCGGAGTGTTGTCCTGTAATTGCGAGAGCACCGCCACTGCTTCTTCCGGCAAAAAATATTGGCCGTAAAGCGAAAGCATTTGCCCCGCCTTCATGACGCTGCCCTTGAGCTTGCCCAATTCGTCCGCGAGGATTCGAGCCTGCCGCTCATAGAAATCGCGATCCGCCTGCGAGCGGCTGTTCTCGCCACGGAAGATATTGGCAATGGAATGCGCCGCAATCTTGGCCCCCGCCCCCATACCTAAGCGGGCCAAGGCAATATTGCGCTCCAAGGGCTTGGTTTTAAGCGACGAGATGCTACCCTTCGCGGCGTTGTTTTTATCGTTCTTGTCGAAAACCATGGGAAAGGTTTAATGAAGGAATTGGCGGATATTCTATTGGCATCACAGCATAAAAAGGCGGTGGTTGCTGACTGCGTCCAACTGATTGAAACGCACGTGGCCAGCCGCAGCGGCCTGAAAGGCATGGCGCTGAAAACCGGCCTGTCCATGCTCAAACGGGCCAAACCGGGCATTCTGGAGCGCGCCACGGGGTATTTACTGCCCGAATTCATTACCGCACTCGACCCCCTGTACCAGGAATGCCAGCGCAGCCGGCAGCCGGACTTTGACGCCTTCCTGCAAACCCATGCCCAGCGCGCCACCCAGGCTTTGCTGGAGGTCGCTGATCGCCGGGTGGAAGAAAGTGACAGCAACACGGTCAAATCCACCTATGCCCGCATGCGGGGAGGTGCAGAAGCCGAGGTTTTGGCGGTGATGCCCGGCCTGTCCAGCCTTTTAAGCCGTTATCTGCGCTGACGCGCCAACTACTTCACGCGCAAAAAACGGCAGCTATGGTATATCTACAGGTATTCGTCTTATAACAAGCTAAGGACTGCGAATGGCTGATCTTGATCGCGTAATACAGTCGTTTTATACGGCCGCCATTGAGGATGAATGGCAAGATTTTCGCTCCCATGCCCTACAGCTCCTGTGCGAATGGAGCGGTGCCTGCAGCGTGTCTTGGCACAGTTACTCCAGCACCGCACTGAGCGGCAACTTCACCGAATTTCCCCAAGCCAGCGGCATGGGCAGCAAACTGCTACAGGCCCTACCCATGCCCAAGGGCGGCCGCTATCTGGTGATGGAAGAACTGCCCGCCAACCTGATGGACAAGAATGTTGCGGCGCCCCAGAGCGGTTATGCCGTGCACTATTCACATCGCGGCGGCGCGGAACTGGTCAGCACCATCCTGCTACGGTTCACCGAAGGCAAGCAGCTTCACGATAACACCGCGATCAATCGTGCCCTGAGCCATATGGTTGAGGCGAGCTCACTGGCCCTGCGCCATTTCATCCAGCGTGATGAGTGGCTGCATAACCTCGGCCGCCCCAATCGTGGCGCTGCTGCGATGGTTGACGAACATGGCGCGATTTACGCCGCATCGCAGCGCTTCATGACACTGCTCACTGAAACCTTTGGCGCCAGCCATTTCACCACGCTGCCCTGCTCCATCCCGCGTGATGCACTGGAGAATAACGGCTCCTTCACCAATGGCCAGTTGCATTTCCGCATCACGCGCGACGGCCCGCTTTACATCCTGCACTTGCGCCGCAGCCTGCCGCTGGATGGCCTGTCCCCACGCGAGCGCGAAATTGCGCGCGCACTCGGCAGTGGCAAAACGTTCAAGACCGTTGCGCGTCAGTACGGCATCGCCGTATCGACCGTCGCCAACCACGCTTCACGCATTTATAAAAAGCTGGGCATCTATCGTCGTGAAGAGCTCATCGAGCAGGTTCGCTCCCCCGGGGATGGCAGCAATCAGGCACAGACCGGAGCTTGAATCCTGTTTCAATGCGGTAACGTTTTTCAGAGCCATAAAAATGGCCGACAAGAATCAATGTGCACGGGGAGTAAAAATGAGACATGTGGTCATACTGGCTTTTTTGCTGGTGCCCGGACTTGCCTACGCGATTCCTGAAGGCCCTGCGTATCCGTCACCCGAATGGCTGGCCCGTGAAGCGACCAACTACGCGACGGTGCTGCAGGCGCCTGCGGAAGAAGTCAGCAATCCGGCATTCCTCGGCCCCTGGGCTAATCAGTCGATTGCCAATGCGCTGAGTTTCACCCTGCGTGATTTGCAGGATCCCAGCTGGGTACTGGCCTCAAGCCCTGCGCTGAACGCACTCATCGCCGCAGCGGCGACACCTGCCGCTGCGGCAGCGTCGGTGCAAAATCTTGCGGCGCAAATCCAGGCCAATCCATCCAGCGCGATTGCGCTGTCACTCAATACGCCGCTGACGCCGCTATGCACCAGTTGGGTCGGCCCCTGCGCGGGCGATCCGTTTCGCTATCCCGGCACTGACAGCTTCTACACCAACGAAGGCGATGTGTTTCCCGTGGTGTTTTACGATGACGGCTGCGCGCGCATCTCCGGGCGCGTGTGGGCGCCCAAGGGCTCTCACGCTGGCTCAAAACTGCCCGCTGTCGTGATTGAGAACGGCTCGGTACAAGCCCCCGAGCCGCTGTACTGGTGGATGGCACAATTGCTGGTCCGCAACGGCTATGCGGTGATGACGTTTGATCCACGCGGCCAAGGGCGCTCGGATCAGCAAACACCCACGGGCGGACAAGGCAGCAATATTGATTCCTCCGTTTTCTGGACGGGCCTTGTCAATGCCATCGACTTCTTCCGCTCCAGTTCGGTTGCGCCCTATCCGCACAACATCACCTGCAAGGGCAGCTATCCCACGGTGGTCACCGCCTTCAATCCGATCGTTGATCGCATCGATCCGAACCGCCTCGGTATCGCCGGGCATTCTCTGGGCGCACAAGGCGTGTCGATCGTCCAGGGTTATGGCGCTCCGGATGCCGATCCGTGGCCCGGGAAGATCGACGCCAGCAATCCGGTAAAAGTAGCGGTTGCGTGGGATGCGCTCAGCGCACCCTCCAGTGGCAGCTCACCCAAATTCGGCATCCGCGTTCCCGCGATGGGCCAATCCTCTGAATATGGACTGGCTCCCGTCCCATTCACGCAGCCGCCCGATCCGGAAGGCAAGAAGACCGCCTATGCCGCATGGAAAAAAGCCGGCCAGCCAATTTATCAGATCACCGTTCGCGGCAGTTCGCACTACGAGTGGTCGCTGATTCCCGGCTTCCCCGCCAGCAGTTGGTGCCCGCAAGTTCAAAACAATCGCTGCGTCGGCGGCTGGGGCAATCCACTGGCCCAGCATTACTCACTGGCCTGGTTTGACCGCTGGCTCAAGAACCCCAACGAAGCCGGCTACAGCACAGCTGATGCACGCTTGCTGGATGACGACGGCGAACAGGGCCGCAACAAGATGAGCTTCTATTACCGCTCTGCGCGCAGCTTTAATGATCGCAGTGGCAAGTCGCATGCCTGCGAAGACATCAGGGCTGGATGCACGGATACAATCGTGGGCACATCCAGTAGCAATGGTGGTGGCGCACTGTCGACTTCCGCACTGCTGGGCTTAATGCTGCTTGGCCTGATGAAACGACAATGCAAAGCGGACATTCCCGACCATAGCAACACTTGAACTTCATTCTTTTTCAACAGCATTAGCCAAATGGATAATTGCGTTTGCGGTCGAATCCGGCAACAGTGCAGGTACAAATTCAAGAAATCAGTGCCTTACAAATAATCTGCCCGAGGAAAGCCGCCGAAATGCAGCTCTTAATTACCGCAATTGGGCGGTTCATTTGTAGTTGTGCAATAAATTAGCGATGAGCCACTTCCCATTAACTGCGCCCGCTTGGCAGTTGCTGGCTTTACAGCTTGGTGTCCCGCTGGCTCTAAGCTTTTTGGCTCCGTACTTTTTGCCGCTAGTCATGTTCGGCGTCTCTACTCTAATTTTCGCCACCATATTCATGTGGTGGCTTTGGACCGTAGCCGAGACAACAAATTCTCAAATTCCTGTGCTGCAGCAACGGCCGACAAGATTGATGGCAAGCGGTTTCATCTATGTGCTCATTTATATTGCGAGCATTTTTGGTTTTCTTGTCACTCATTCAATGGGCCGAGGGCCTGGGGCGGTCATCCTGATTCCGCATCTCCTCGCCATGGTGGCAATGTTCTACGGCCTATGGTTTACCGCAAAACAACTCGCCACTTTGAAACAGAATGGGCCACCACCATTTCTCGGCACTCTTGGAGCATTCTTCATGCTTTGGTATTTCCCAATAGGCGTTTGGTTTGTGCAACCCGTAGTCCGGAAACGCTTAGGAAGAATTGGTGCATAACAATGCATTCAAGCAGACGCGCTTCGTCCGCCACTTAACTTAAGCTTAAACCCTATCACGCAACTTCTAGGCATCCAACAAGAGGATCTCAAGATGCAACGACTCATCATGGCTTGTCTGCTATCGCTTCCATCCCTTGCCTCCGCACAGGCCTGCTGGAGTGAATGGGAATACAAAGATCAGTCCCTGATCCGGGCCGGTCAATGTTCTGAGAACGTCTCCATCAAGGATTTTGAGCGCGGTTTCTGCAAGAACACTGTGGAAGGTGATGTACTGCGATCAGCCAAGACCTGTCCGCAAACCGCCAAATCAAAAACGGGAATTGACGTTGTCACCCAACCCATCGTCGCTCGTTGCCTGAACATCAAGCCGCCAATGTCCGGCGGGGCTGCAAATATTTATTACTACGGCGGCCAGTCGTATACCGATAGCCGCGACAGCCTGAAAGGCATGTGCGTTGCCCTGGAGGGCAAATGGATTGAAGGCGCAGTCAAAAATTAGGCTGTCAAAGCGTGCGGTGGTGCGCTATTCAATCAAGCATCAGGGGTGAAGAGGCTGCAGATGCAGGCTGATACTTTGTTCAAGCCACCACCATTTTGCAGATCGGCTTGATCGGTTATCAGCCAGGGAAGGCACATGAACAGAAAACGAGATCGCATCGCCAAGCACCTGCTCCAGAAAGACAATCTGGAATCGGTACTCAAGAGTCAGGCATGGGTCATTGCTTCGGCCGTCGTCTTTCGTACATCGCTTGAGTCGTTAAAGGTCGGCTCCTATGCATTTGGCCTGCTTTGCTTTCTCGTTTTTGTAGTGCTGTCGTCGTTGGTTTTTTTCTACGTTGCGAAATACATCGTGATGCCACTGGAAAAAGCAATGCGAGGACCCTTTCCGGCATCCCAGCCCCATCCATCCGGGATTCGGGAGATTCTTACCTCGCCGATCAGCGCACTTTTCACAATCCCAGGCGTGCTCTACATGAGTATTTCGCTCTGTTTCTTCTTCTTCACGAACGAGTTCGTGAATGTGCAAGTGCAGGCCATCCGAAGCTGTAGCTGACAAGCACTTCTGCCTGCCATGCAGTGCTAGGGCGTGGCCGGATTACTGCCGCCAGTTGACGCCTGGCTGAGAACCAGCAAGCTTGGAGCCCATATCAGTCCATTCAGACCCACGGTCTGATTGCTCTGCATCGGCAGCGTCATGGAGTAACCGCATGTCCATCAAGCAAACCCTGGTGCCAGACAACACCGCTGTGCGAACCGCGCTATGGCGTGCCTTGCATGTGGAAGCAGATGTGCCGCCGCATGTGTTTGAGGACGTGGTGGGCTTGCAGTTGGTCGCTCCCGATGACGGCTGGCGTGAGCGGCCGGACATGAGTCCGTTCACGCGGCCTTTTCAGGCTTCGATCCTGGCCCGCGCCCGCTTTGTCGAAGACCTGCTCACGGAACAGGTGGCTCGCAATATTTTCCAGTACGTCATTCTCGGTGCGGGACTGGATACCTTTGCGCAACGCAAACCTGAACTCGCCTCGCGCATGCAGATCTTCGAGATTGACCAACCCGCATCGCAGGAATGGAAGCGTCAGCGCCTGATCAAACTCGGTTTCGGCATTCCACTCTTCCTGCACCTGGTGCCAGTGAACTTCGAGGCGGGCGACGCCTGGTGGGAACGGTTGGGTGCCGCGGGTTTTGATTTCGGCAAGCCAGCCCTGGTGGCATCGACCGGGGTCAGCATGTATCTGAGCCGGGAAGCGGTCATGGCAACGCTGCGTCAGGTCGCAACCCTGGCCCAAGGTTCGACGCTGGTCATGTCGTTCATGCTGCCGATTGAACTCAATGACCCCGCGATACGGGCCAGCGTCGAGCGCGCGGCAGCCGGTGCAAAGGCCAGCGGCACGCCCTGGCTCAGCTTTTTCACCCCTGCTGAAATCCTGGCGATGGCTCGTGAAGCAGGCTTCCGGAAAGTGGAGCACATCTCAGCCGCGACCCTCGCCAAACGTTATTTCGAGGGCAGAATCGATGGCCTGCGTCCGCCCGACCATTCGGAAGAATTGCTGGTCGCGACGACCTAGCCATCTGGAATCAACTTGAGAATAAATTCACAACTCATTGTTTTATTTTAATAATATAAATTTTATGGTGCATCTGGTGCCCTGCCAGGCACCTTAACGCAGCGAAATGTAAACAAGCCAGAATCTGCTTGCCAAATATTATCGATAATCTATAGTGCCCGGGCTGGAAGGCGGGGCGCGTTCCGGCTTTGGTTTATCCGTCGGGAGATTCGTATGTGGATTGTGAGAGTAGCGCTGCAACGGCCTTACACCTTTATCGTGATGGCGCTGCTCATCGTGCTACTGGGCATCTTTACGATCATCCGCACCCCCATCGACATCTTTCCTGCCATCCGTATCCCGGTGGTAGCCGTGATCTGGAAATACACCGGCCTGCCACCGGAAGACATGGCTAACCGCATCGTCGGCCTCAGCGAGCGCATTGCCTCCACTACCGTTAACGATATCGAGCACACCGAATCGCTGTCGCTGAACGGTACCGGCGTGGTCAAGTACTTCTTCCAGCCCAACGTCAACCAGGACCTGGCGATCTCGCAGATCAACTCGATCTCGCAGACGCTGCTCAAGCAGATGCCACCGGGCATCTCGCCGCCATTCATTTTGGCGTTTGACGCCTCAAGCGTTCCGATTCTCCAGCTGTCGCTGTCCAGCACCAAGATGTCGGAAGCCGAGATCTTCGACTTCTCCAACAGCTTCATCCGTACGCAGCTGTCGACGGTGGCCGGCGCGTCGCTGCCCTACCCTTACGGCGGCGCCATTCGCCAGGTGCAGGTGGACTTGAACCCCGCCGCGCTGCGCGCCAAGGGCCTGACTGGCGCGGATGTGACCAATGCCATCGGCGCACAGAACCTGATCCTGCCTTCCGGCACACAGAAGATCGGCGACTTTGAATACTTCGTGAAGCTCAACGCCGCACCACTGAAGATCGAAGGCCTCAACGACATTCCCATCCGCGCCGACAAGAACGGCACGATGATTTATGTGCGCGACGTTGCGCAGGTGCGCGACGGTTCATCGCCACAAACCAACGTGGTGCGCGTCGACGGCCATCGCGCCGTCCTGATGAGCGTGCTCAAGACCGGTAGCGCCTCCACCCTGAAAGTGGTGGATGACATCCAGTCGCGCATGCCGGACGTCAAGGCAGAAGCACCGGAAGGGCTGAAGGTTGACGCCATTGGTGACCAGTCGATCTTCGTGCGCGCATCGGTCAATGGCGTGATCCGCGAAGGCGTCATCGCCGCCGCGCTCACCGCGCTGATGATCCTGCTGTTCCTCGGTTCATGGCGTAGCACGCTGATCATCACGGTTTCGATTCCACTGTCGGTGCTGGCGTCGATTCTCTGTCTCTCCGCACTCGGCGAGACCATCAACATCATGACACTCGGCGGTCTCGCGCTCGCCGTGGGTATCCTGGTGGACGACGCAACCGTGGCGATCGAGAACATCAACTGGCACCTCGAACAGGGCAAGGACGTTGAGGACGCGATTCTCGATGGCGCCCAGCAGATCGCAGTGCCCGCGCTGGTTTCAACGCTGTGTATCTGTATCGTGTTCATCCCGATGTTCTTCCTCGGCGGCATCGCCAAGTACCTGTTCGTGCCGATGGCGGAAGCCGTGGTGTTCGCCATGCTGGCGTCCTACCTGCTCTCGCGTACGCTGATCCCGACGCTGGCGATGTACTGGCTGAAGAAGCACGACCCAACCGCGCATGCTGATCATGTTCAGCGCGGATTCTTCGCGCGCTTCCAGGCGGGCTTTGAAAAAGGCTTTACCAAGGTGCGCGCCAACTATCACGCACTGCTCGGCAGCGCCATCAGGACTCCCGTGATCTTCGTGTTGATCTTCATGACCGCGGGCGCAGCCAGTTACGGCCTCACCCCATTCCTCGGCCAGGATTTCTTTCCCGCGGTCGACGGTGGCCAGATCAAACTGCACGTGCGCGCACGCAGCGGCACACGTATCGAAGACACCGCGCCACTGACTGATCGCATTGAAGATGAGATCCGCAGGCTGATTCCGGCCAAGGATCTGGATGGCATCGTCGACAACATCGGCGTGCCCAACAGCGGCATCAACCTCGCCTACAGCACCTCGGCACCGATTGGTCCTGGCGACGCGGATATCATGATCACGCTGAAGGAAGGCCACGCACCAAGCGCCGACTATGTGCGCATGCTGCGCCAGAAATTGCCCGAGCTGTTCCCGTCCGTCTCGTTCTCGTTCCTGCCGGCGGATATCGTCAGCCAGATCCTGAACTTTGGCCTGCCTTCACCGCTTGATGTGCAGATCGCGGGCAACGACCTGCAAGCCAACCGTGAGTTCGCACAGAAGCTGCTGACAAAACTGCGCACGGTTCCCGGTGCTGCCGACCTGCGCATCCAGCAGACTTTCGACTATCCGCAAATCCAGGTGGATGTGGACCGCAGCCGCGCCGCGCAGCTTGGCCTGACGCAGAACGACGTTGCTACCAACATGCTGATCTCGCTGTCCGGCAGCTTCCAGACTGCACCGAGCTACTGGACCGATCCGAAGACCGGCGTGCAGTACAACGTCGCCGTGCAAACGCCGCAATATCGTCTCAACTCGCTGCAAACCTTGAGCAACACGCCGATCTCGTCCAGCACCACCGGCTCGCAGCAGACGCTGGCCAACCTCGCCACGTTCACGCGCAGCGCCGGACCACAGGTGGTGACGCACTACAACGCACGCCCGACCATCGACATCTATGGCGCGGTGCAGGACACCGATCTGGGCACCGTGACGCGCGCCATCAAGAAGATTGTTGCCGACGCCGAGAAAGATCTGCCGAAGGGCTCCAAGATCGTGATCCGTGGCCAGGCTGAAACCATGACCTCGTCGTTCAATGGCCTGTTCCTCGGCCTGCTTGGCGCGGTGGTGCTGATCTACCTGCTGATCGTGGTCAATTTCCAGTCATGGCTGGATCCGATGATCATCATCTCGGCACTGCCTGCCGCGCTGTCGGGCATCGTCTGGATGCTGTTCCTCACACACACGACGATCAGCGTGCCTGCATTGACCGGCGCCATCATGTGCATGGGCGTGGCCACCGCCAACAGTATCCTGGTAGTGAGCTTTGCGCGTGAGCGCCTGGCCGATGGCCTCAGCGCACTCGATGCCGCGCTTGAGGCCGGCTTCACCCGCTTCCGCCCGGTGTTGATGACAGCGTTGGCGATGATCATCGGCATGATTCCCATGGCCATGGGCCTGGG
>Ga0116227_10007812_pt1 | contig 20631 bp, 20 predicted proteins | sample S1TSphgellanicum_FD_89693 | JGI IMG/M metagenome (GOLD analysis project Ga0116227, IMG submission 89693) | Host-associated microbial communities from peat moss isolated from Minnesota, USA - S1T2_Fb - Sphagnum magellanicum MG | ecosystem: Host-associated > Plants > Peat moss > Unclassified...
CGCGACGGGATCTTCCCGGCGTCGCTCGCACGATCGCACGATCGCTTTCAAACGCCGCATATCGCGCTCGTGCTCTTCGCCGCAATCTGCGTTCTCGTCGGCGCCGGGATGCTCGCCGCGGGGCTCTCGCCGATCGACGCCTTCAACGACACGGCGACGCTCGGTTCGTTCGGTTTCATCGCGATCTACGCGTTCGTCGCATTCGGCGCCCCGCTCTATCTACGCCGGCGCGGCGAATTGCGGCCGCGCCACGTCGTCGTGGCGGCCGGTACGATCGCGCTCTTGATCATCCCCGCCGTCGGCAGCGTCTATCCGGTACCGCCGCCGCCGAGCAACTATTTCCCGTACATTTTCGCGGCATACATGGCCATCGGCGCCGCGCTCCTGTGGCGCCGCAAGGGGAACGGGCTCTCGGCGCTGGCCAGCGACGGGTAACCGCGTCCCCGAAACAGTCGAGCTCCTCGGCTCCACTGTGCCCGTGAGCGACATGTCCCACCCGACACGACCGAACGTAAGGCGGGCGCCTCTACTTCCGTCACCCTGAGCCGGTCGAAGGGCGATGACGAAAGCCTTCGACGAGTGCAGGCTGATTTGGTCCGCCGCTCACTCATAGAAGCTTCTCCATGGCAACGACGTCCATGTAAATGCCGTCGAGGCGGCCGTGTTCCCGGAACACGCCGACCTCGCGATACCCGTGCTTGCGATACAGCGCGCAGCCCCGCGCATTCGACGTGAGCGCGAACAGCACGATCTTATGAAAATCGAGTTCCGCCGCGCGCCGTTCCAGCGATGCGAGCAAGACCGACCCGACACCCGCACCCCGCATCTCGCGCGCGACGTAAATCGAGAGGTCGGCCACGCCACCGTACGCGCAGCGATGCGAGTACGGGTTGAGCGACGCCCAGCCGGCGACCGCACCCGCACCGTCTTCCGCAACGAGGACGGCGTAGCGATCGCGATGATTCGCCCACCAGGCGGCGATATCGCCGGGCGTCTTGGGGTCCTCATCGAGCGTGGCGATTCGGTCTTCGATGCCCTCGTTGTAGATGCGACGGATCGATTCGAGATCGCCCGGAGCGGCGCTGCGGACGAGCGGTGCTAACGGTAGTTCCACCGGTCCAACAGGTTTCATACGGCCGGGAAGGCGACCTCTACTTGCGGTGCCATACGCGTTTGCGTCGTACATGGCGCTCGGCGCCGACGCGCGTCACGGCGAAGGCATCGGAGATATCCCGAGGCGAGTCGCGAGCGCACGGGAGTTTCGAGCGAGAAACTGTTCGGTGAGGGGTAAGCGGAACTCGACGAGCCCCGACGCGGGCGAATAGATCACGTCTTTCTTGATCAACTGATTGCGCAGCCAGTTCGCCGAAGCGGACGTCTTGCCGAGCGATGCCGCGATATCACCGACGCGCTGCGGTCCCGGTCCGAGTGCCGCGAGTGCGAACGCATATGCCAATTCGGGTCCCGTCAGGCGATCGATCGCCGGTGCGTACAAACTCTCGTCGATCAGGCGTCGGACCCCGGGAACGATCGAACGCACGCGCTCGTAGGCGATCGCATCTCCATCCCGCGTCGCCCATGCGGCCGCGCCCAGTTCTTGAACGAAGAACGGATAGCCGGCACTCTCGCGCGCGAGGAGTTCGAGGGCCGAGTCTTCGATCCGTACGCGACGTTCGCGTGCCGGAATTGCAATCGCATCGCGCGACTCGTCCTCCGAAAGCAGGTTCAACCGAAGGTAGCGCCACCGTTCCGTATAGGTTTTCACGCGATGAAGATGTTCCCGGCTATTGGGAAGTCCCGCCGCGAGGAGAGCCGCGGGCCTCTCGGTTCCGGCGGTCTCGTGAAGGAACGAGTGCGCGGCGAAACGACATCGCAAGGCTTTGAAACGCAGAGCCTTCGGCGTACAGGACGATCGCCTCGGGAACGGGCACGCGCAGGGCTCGCCTCAGCAGCGCCGTCTTGCCGAGACCGCGAAGGCCAATGGCGACGACCGGCTGCGCCGCCCCACCCCCCGCCGTCAGGCGGACGGTGTACTCCATCGCACTCAACTCGGCGTCGCGACCGACCAGTGCGGGCGGGTCACTGCCCGGAGCCGGCCGATACGGATTTTCCACCGCGTGTTATTTTTGTTATGGCCTCACTGTCCTTGTTCTATTGACATTTCGCACGACGGCGCGGCACGCCTACAATAATTGTTATTCCTGTTATTGCCCCCCCCCGGACGGGCTTACGTCCGGCGCCGGGGTCGGGAAGCGCCCGTCTATCGACCGGGCACGGCGGGGCACGTTGCGTCCGGCCGAATCGGGAGCACGGACGATGGAGCCGACGTCGCGTAAAGGGATGGCGATGGAAAGACGGCGTCGCCACCGGGAAGGATCGCTGTGAAACCCGGCCTCGATCCCGGAGCATTTACGCTCATCTCCCTTCGACAATGCGACCGCGTCAAACGCGAGTCGCTGTGCCGCGCTTTTTACGATCGCGTGTACCGGGAGGCATTCCCGGTAGCGGACGAGGCCGAAGACTGCGAAACGTGGTTGCCGCTTTTCGAAACGGACGAAGACGGCAAGCCATGGCTCGAGATCATTGTCGCTTGCGCCGGCAACGCCGGCGAAGCGGCGCGAGCGCATGTGATCGGCGGTATCGTCTTCGAGTGGTACCGCGCGAGCGATGCCTGGCTCATCACGTACCTGGCGGTGGATCCGAACGAGCGGCGGTGCGGAGTCGGATCGGCGCTCTTCGAAGCGGCCTTCGCGAGCATCGCTCGTACGCAGCAGACGCGAAGCCGGGAACGGCCGCTCGTACTCGCCGAAGTTGAAAATCCGGAGTACGTTCCGCCTGCGGCGTTACGGAACGCGTATCAACGGCTACAGATACTCTATGCGCTAGGACTGCTGCGGATCGACATACCGTACGTGCAACCCGCGCTCGATGCGAACAAACGGCCGTTACACACGCTGTTTCTTCTGGCGTACGCATCGCGCGACGAATCGGTGACGACCGTCGCGGCGGATCGAGTCCGACGGTTTCTGGTGGAATTCTACGCGGCGCTGGATCAGCCGAACGCGCCCGAACTACAGGCCATGCTCGCGAGCTTCGAGAGCCGGTCGCAGCTCGGCGCGCTTCCGCTCGCGCTCGCGATTCCCGCGATCTACGACGAGAGCCTCGGACGCGCACGAAGTATCACCGTTCAGCTCCTGTTCTTCGACGACGTGTTCGGCGGGCGCGAACGGCAGCGTGGTCCCGGTTCGACGGACGAACGCGTAGACCTCAAGGCCCTGCGGCTCGCGATCGAGGCGACGGCTTCGGTCGAGCGGTTGATCTCCGGCGTCGCGTCGTATCACCGCGACATCGTCGTCCCGTTCCTTTCGGAAGGGAGCCGGCCGCTCGTCATCGGGTGCGAGTCGTTCGGCGGGCGCTCGGAGACCGCTTCGGAGGGCGCCCATCGCGATCCGGTGGCGGTGTGGATCGATCTGCCGTCGACCGTCGAAATCGAATGGGAGGAGCGTACGGTCACGCTCCCGATCACCGACCCGGGCGCACCGCACTCCGCAAAGTCGATTCCCGCAGCGCTCACGGACTTCGTCACGCTCTTCGAAAGCGGCATCTGCGCGTACGGTCTTTCGATCGTCCTCGAACCCCATTCGCCCGACGTGGCCGTCAACGCGACCGTCTTGCTTCTCTTGGAATCGCTCGTCGGCGCGGCAGGCACGACCGGCGCGGAGCCGCTGTTTCGCAAGCGAGTTGTCGCGGAAGCCGTTTCCCGCAACGAAGAGCCGGGGCTCCCCCTCGACGTCTTTCTTCGCACCCGGCTGATGCCGGAACGCGAGGCGAACGCCGGTCTCGCGACGATCTTTTCCCTGTTCGGAACAGACCTGCACGGAATGCCTCCCGAGCTCGAAAGCAAGCTACGCGATTTTACGTTTGGAGACGCCTTCGATTCCGGCCGGCGCGCGCCGAACTTCGTCGCGCTCGAGATCGTCGGGTCGGACGAGCACGATACGGTCTTGAGATATGCCGAGGGAGCGCGCCGGCGAGACGTTCCGATCGATCGTTTCTCGAAACGCCTGGCCGGCATCGTCCAGAACGTCATGGATTTCGAGCAGCAAGATGCCGTCGAAGTGCAAGATTCGTTGATGCTGAACTGGCCCTCCGGTTCCGAAATCACCTTCGTGCACGCGAAGGCGATGGTGTGGTTCGGACGCTATCGGAGATCGTACTTCGCGGCGCGCGAGAACATCGGTTCGGATCCGTACTGGCTACTCACGCGGCTGGTTCTCGGGCACAACGAACAATTGCTCGTCAGACTTCGTGACGAGCTCGAGGATCTCGACGACCGTCGGTACGATTCCGTCCCGGAGATCGATCGCATCGTCGAGCGCATCCGTCGCGTTCGAAGGCGGATCGACCGTTACATCCAAAATCCGTTCCGGTACGACTCCGAGCGGAAGATGTTCGACTTCGTGAGCGACGTTCGCGGCATCGAGCAGCAGCGCCGGCTGATCGCTGCCGAGGAGCAGACGCTCGGGACGCGCATCGCGGAGGATGCCGCGAACGTGCGAGAAGAGGACGACGCGCGGCTCAACAACACGGTCATCGCGATCGGTTGCATCCAGGCTGCGGGCGTCTTCGTCGCGATCCTCAGCCTCGAACTGGAGCCGCTTCGCAGAATCTTTCGACGCGCTCCGCCGACGAAAGTTGCCGACTTTCACGCGCTCTTGAATTACCCGATCCCATGGCTGATGGTTTTCCTGGCCGCCTCGTTCCTCGCGCTGACGGCCGGCTGGATTTTCGTGCGGGGCCCGGCGGGCCGGCGCCGGCGGCGGATCGGCCGGTCGTGAGCAGATTCCGCACCTCTTCGGTTCACGGCTCAAGCGGCGCCGGACGCAACAACGAGTGCCGGTAGCCGTAGGCGGCGTAAATCGCCGCACCGACCAGGAACCACACGATGAAGCGCAGCCACGTATAGCCGCTGAGTCCGCCGATCATCAGGTATAAACACATCGCGAACCCCGTCACCGCGACGGCGGGCCCGAACGGCGCGCGAAACGGGCGGCGCGCGTCCGGCCGCACGTAGCGCAGCACGAGCACCCCCGCGCACACGATCGCAAACGCCGACAAGGTTCCGATGTTGACCAGCGACAGCAGCAGATCGAGCGGCACGATGCCGGCGAGCACGGCGACGATGACGCCCGTCGTCACCGTCGTGACCAGCGGCGTGCGCGTGCGGCGATCGATCCGCGAGACGATCGGCGGCAACATGCGGTCGCGCGCCATGACGTAGAAAATCCGGACCTGGCCGAGCAGCGACGTGAGCATTACCGTGGTCGTTCCGGCAATCGCGCCCGCGGTCACGATCGCCGCGACGACCGGGTTGTTACCGCCGCGCGTGACCGCGTCGGCCATGCCGGCGTTCTGATCGATGTGTTGCCACGGCACGACGCCGACCGTGATCCAGGCGATCGCCACGTAGAGCACGGCTCCGATTCCGAGCGACGCGATGACGGCGAACGGAACGTCGGTCTCCGGTTTGCGCGCTTCTTCGGACGCGACGGTCACCGTATCGAAGCCGATGTACGCGAAGAACACGAGCGCCGCGCCGCTGACCACGCCGTGCACGCCCGTCGGAAACGCCGGATGAAAATTTCCCGGATGGAGCGCGCCCGCGAGCGCCACGACGAACACGACGATGGCGACGACCTGCACGTAGACCAGGATCGTATTGACCGACGCCGACTCTTTGATGCCGACCGCGATGAGCGCCGTGATCGCGAGAATCACGAAGACCGCGAGGACGTCGACCTGCGAGTGGGCGAGATCGACGCCGCCCGCCGAAATCGCAAGGTGCGCAACGCGCGCCCACCCCGGCAACGTAACGCCGTAGTTTTGCAGGAACGACTGCGCGTACCCCGACCACGACGCCGCGACCGGCGCCGCGCTGATCCCGTACTCGAGGATCAGGTCCCACCCGATGATCCACGCGACCGCCTCGCCGAGCGTAGCGTAGGCGTACGTGTACGCGCTGCCGGCGATCGGCACCATCGACGCGAGTTCGGCGTAGCAGAGCGACACGAAGACGCACGCGAGTCCCGAGAGCAAAAACGATGCGATCACGCCCGGCCCCGCGACGTTCGCTCCGACACCGATCGTCGTGAAGATGCCGCCGAGCATCGTGCCCAGACCAACGCAGATCAGGCCGGGCCGGCCGAGCACGCGCCGCAGCGCGGGGCCGCCCGCGGTCCGGGCACTATCGTACGGTTGCCGCGCGAGGAGCCGGGAAACGAGTGGATTCAACTCGCGGGCGTCGCCGCGAGATCGATGACCCGCGGCCGCAGCGCGAGCCGTCCGAGCAGCGAGACGTAATCCTCCGGCGTGACGTCGCTCCACGTTTTCCCGAGGAGCGCGATCAGCGCCGCTTCCACGACGTTCGTGCCGAAGGAGCGGCCGCCGAAATCGGGTGTCGTGCTCACGAGTTGCGCGACGCCGCGCGAGCGCAGTTCCTCGACGTCGCGGCCCGTCAACGTGTTGGTCAAGACCACCTTGCCGTCGAGCCGATCCGGCATGAACTGCCGCAAGAAATGAAAATCGCCCGCGATGATACGCGCTCGTGCATAATACTCGGGATACTTCGGCGCGGGCGCCCGGTCTTGCTTTTTACCGGTCGGATAGAAGAACTGGAACGGAAGTTTACAGGCGTCGGGAAGATAGCGCTCGGCGAGCGCCTCGAATTCCGCGAGGCCGCGCACCGGCTTATCGAGGTCGAGGGCGAAGATGAAATCGCCGAAGAGCACGTCGGCGCCCGCATCGACGAAGGCCTGCGCCATACCGAACCGGTCCAGGGCGCTTACCATGAGAACGTTCGTGCCGGCGAGTGCGATGCCGAGTTCGTCGCGCAAGAAGCGTACGGCTTCGCGCTCGAGCGTGTTCTTGAGACCGCTGCCGTCGACGACGGGCGTGTGCTTCACGGCCGCGAGGAGCCGCAACCCGTCGCGCAGCGCGTACCGCTTCGTACCGGCATAGAGGTAGACGTCGATCCCGCCGAGCCCGATCGCATCGACCGTGCCGTCGAGTTCGCGCAGCTTCTGCGTCGCGCGCTCGATCGAGCCGTCCATGCCGACCCGCGCGAGTTCGAATTCTTCGCCGAGCAGCGTCACGCGCGACCGGTGATCGCGCGACGACGAGCCGAGGGAGACCGACACGATGCGCTTCACGCGCCGAGCCGTTCGACGACCGGTTCGCAGACCACCGGAAAATTCACCGAGTTCGCGATGAAACACGATTCGTGCGCGGCGTGATGGATCGTGCGCGCCCGCTCGAGACGATCGTCGTCGACGACGACATGCGGCCGCAGCGTCACGAGCGCGAACCGGCCCGCGCCCCCGCGTTCGACCATCGTGCCCGACGCATCGTCCGCATAGGCGACGACGGCGATCCCTTCGAGCGCGCAGATCGCAAGATAACTCAGCAGATGGCAGGACGACAGCGCGGCCACCAGCAGCTCCTCGGGATTGTAGGCGGCCGGGTCGCCGCGGAACGCCGCATCGGCCGACGCACGTAGCGCCGGCTTGCCCGCGAAGCCCAGTTCGTGTTCGCGCGAATACGCCGCGTACGATCGGGTGGGTCCGCTCGCGGCACCGGTCCAACGGACGCGCACGGCGTAACCATGCTCGCGCCCGGTCACGCGCCCACCAGCGCCGCGCGACGCGCTGCCGCGACTTTGATCTGCGCGATCTTCTCCGCGGTGACGGGCGTATCGAACGCGCGCATTCCCGCGAGTTCGAAACCCGCCCGCGCGGCGAGGGCGTCGATCTCGCGCACCTTCGCGAGGTCGATGCCGCGGCCGAGCGTGTACGACTCGCGGCGCTCTTCGAGCGCGAGCACCATCGTCTCGGACATGCACGCGAGGGCGGTGCCGGGCGGCAGTCCGAAATTGAAGTCGAGGTCGGGCTCGCGAACGCGACCGAAGCGCGGCGTTCCCGGCACGCGCATGTTCCCGCCTTCGGTGACGAGTACGTCGGGACGTTCGAGCGCGACCCGCCGGCCCACGTCGTGCGGTAACGAGAGTTCGCAGACCACGGCCCCGGTTTGCAAATCGTCGGGCTCGATCAGTTCCTGCGTGCTGCTGGTCGCCGTGAGGACCAGACGCCCGAGGGGAACGGCCTCGCGCACGTCGGTCGAGAGCGAGATCACGCAACTCGTGCGCTCGCGGACGCTTGCCGCGAAGCGCTCGAGTCGCGTGCGGTTGCGTGCGACGAGGACGAGCCGCGCCACGTGCGGCGCGAGCAGTTCGACGCAGGCGGACCCGATCGAACCCGTCGCGCCGATCACGACGGCGGTCGCGCCGGCCACGTCGACCTCCATTTCACGGGCGCCGCGTAGCAGGCTCGCGACGCCGGCCGCGATCGTGAGCGAATTCCCGGTCGTCACGGGGATCGGCGAGCGTTCGGCAAGGGTGATCCCGGCGTCGCCGACCACGCCCGTGAAGGCGCCGAGGCCGACGATCTCCGCGCCGAACCCGACGCCGAGTTCGATCGCGGCCAGAATCTTCTCGTAGACGGTCTCGCGGGGGAGGGTCAGCATCTGCTCGGGCATGTAGGGCGCGGCAACGAACCAGCCTTCGGTCGCGCGTCCGTCGGGCGTCCGCACGCCCGTCACGTGCGCTGCGGCGTAGGCCGGCATCCATTCCATGATCTTCGCGATCAGCGGACGGCCCTTGCCGACGGCGCCCGGCTCGTAGCGCACCACGTCCTCGAACGACGTCGGGTGAATCACGAAGGCAAACTTCACGCCGGAACCTTTCGGAGGGCGAGGCCGGGCTCCCCACGCCAGGTGCGGCGCAGACCCGTACGCGAAGGTCGCGCGATGCTCGAAATGCCTCTCGCTCCGCGCCGGACCGCCGCATTCGGAAGCCTGCGATGATCCGGTCGACCGTGGTGCGAAACGCGCTGAGCGCCGTGCTGTTCGTGGTGGCGGTGCTCGGGATCGTCGTGCAGGTTCACAACGTGCATCAGGGCATCGTCGGGCCGGAAACGCGCCTCGTGCTGATCGCTTATTTCCTGATCGCCATCTACGCGATCGCGTCGATCGTGGTGCGGCTGCGCGGCCTGGGCGGAAATCGCCGCTGACCCGCGGGCTGCCGCGCGCGCTGATCCCGATCTACGGTATCACGTTTCTCGACATCCTCGGCTTTACGATCCTGATCCCGCTCTTGCCCTTCGTCGCGAAGCGCTTCGGCGCACCCGACGCCGTCGCGGGTACGTTGATCACGGCCACCGCGCTCTTCGCAACGTTGTCGTCACCGATATGGGGCGCCGTTAGCGACCGCTTCGGGCGTAAGCCGGCGCTAATCGGTTCGCAAGCGGCGTCGCTCGTCGCCTATTTGCTGCTCGCGTTTGCCGGCGGCCTCCCGCTGCTCTTCGTGTCGCGCGTGATCGAGGGACTCGGCGGCGGCAATCTCGGCATCGCGAACGCGTACATCGCGGACGTGACGGACGACGCGGAACGCCCGCAAGCACTCGCGTTCGCGACCATCGCCTTCGGCGCCGGCTTTCTCGTCGGACCGATCCTGAGCGGCGCGCTCGCGCGCTTCGGTTTCACCGTGCCGTTTCTCTTCGCCGCGGCGATGCAAGCCGCGAACATCGCGCTGACGCTCGCCTTTCTGCCGCAATCCCATACGCCGGGGATCGCGAAGACGGACTGGGCGGCGATCCGCGTCGTCGCGCGCGTGCCCGGCATCGTAAACGTGCTCTCGCGCCGCTTTCTCTACATCTTTGCGTTCACGAGTTTTTTCACGACGTTTTCACTCTATCTCTCGGCGCGATTCGGACTGGGCCCGGGCGAATCGAGCCTGTTGCTGGCCCTTGCAGGCGGAGTCGGCGCGTTCACACAGATCGTGCTCGTGGGGCCGCTCGCGCGCCGTTTCGGATTGCGTCCGATCCTGCTCGCGGCATTCGCGCTCGGGGTGGTCGCGTACGCGCTGCTCGGCTTCGCGAACGGCGTGGCCGCGTTCGTCGCGATCATCGTGCTCTGGGCGCTCAGCGGATCGCTCCTGCGGCCGATGCTCGACGCGCGCATCGCAGAAATCGCTCCGGCGGAGCGCCGCGGAACCGTCCTCGGCTTCGGCGACTCGCTCGACAATTTCTCGCTAATCTTCGCGCCGACGATCGGCGCTGCGATCGTCGGCGCGGCGCCGCGATTGGCAGGCCTGTTGCCGGCCGTATCGCTCGCGGCGGGTGCGTGGCTGACGGCCCGTGACCGCGCCTCCTCACCAAATCACGGCGGCCGCCCTTCGACAAGCTCAGGGTGACGTGATCGAAAGCTCCGCGCTCCATCCGTCGAGCGCGACCATGGCCCCGCCCCCGTCACCCTGAGCTTGTCGAAGGGTGTCGAAAGGTGGGCGACAACGATCGAAGCCCCGCCGTTTCCGGAGAGGCTTCGATCGCGCGTTTTCAGTGCGGGCGATTAGTGGCGATGGTCGTCGGAATGATTGCCCGCGTTGCCGCCGCGGGTCGCTGCGGCCGTGGCGTGTGACGGCGCGCTGCGGTTCGTTTGGGCCGGTGCGCGGTACGCGGAAGTTGCGCTCGCATCGACGGGCCGTTGCGCCGTGAAGCTGCGATCGGCCGTGTTGCGCGATGCCGCCGGCGCAGCCCGATCGGCGTCGAGGTTCGCCCGGTAGCCGTAGGTGCGGCCCGCGTTATCGACGTTACCGGTGTTACGGACGTTCACGCGCTCGTTCTCGTTGACGTTCACGCGTTCGCGCTCGTTGACGTTCACGTTCACGTTTGCGTAGACGCGCGCGCCCCGGTCGTAGCGAAAGCCGCCGGCGAACTCGTTGCCGTGCCACCAGCCGACGTTCCCGAAGAAGAACGCGAGGTCGATCGACGGGCCGTAGTAATCCCACGTGTGTCCCGCATAGTACGGGATCCCGGCGTCGATCGTGTACGGCGTGTCGATCTCGTTCGCGGCGAGCACCGGCCCGTCGTTGAAACCGATCACGCTGACGATCATGCCGGGCTCCAGGGTGATGCCGGTCGGATTGATGATCGTCCCTTGATGCAGTTGGATGTTGTCGACGAAGCCGCGCTCGTCGCGCACCGCGAGGTCGTATCCACCGTCGAACGAGAGGATGCGGCCGCGAATTTGTTCGTCGGTAGTGGCGGTTTGTGCGTAGGATGGGACGTCCTGCGCCGCGGCTGCAAGGGGCGCCGCGAGGGTGAGCGCCGCCGTAGCGGCGAGGATGAATTTAAGCATAGTACACCCATAACGAGGCGTGGCCTGGAAGACTCCTGGGAGCCCGCTCGGCTTTCGACGGCCCCATTCCCAGATTACGCGGTCCGCCGCCGCTCCGGCGCGCGCGCCTGCATCTCCGCTTCGCGCTTGAGCGCGGCGAGCATCATTTCGCTATTTTCCCGCACCTTTTTGTGCAGCGTCGGGCCGATCAGTTCGGCGAGGGTGGGAACTCCGAAATCGTACTCGACTCCGAGCCGCACGAACGTGGCGCCGTCGCGCTCTTCGAAAGTCCAGGCACCTTCGAACGTATCGAGATCGCCTTCGAGCAGCTTGTAGTCGACGCGAAGCCGCGCGTCGTCGAAAAAGTCTTCCTCGATCCACTCGATCGGCGCTTCTTCCACGAGCGTCTTCCAGCGCGAGACCGTGCGGTCGCCGTGGCGTTCGAGAACCGTAACGAGTTCTACGTCGGGCATGAAGTCGGGGAAGCGCTCCTGATCCTTTGCGAGTTCGTAGACCGAGCGGGCCGGAGCGTGAACGACGATGGTCGTTTCGACGAAGGGCATCTTACGCGTTCGAACTCGTTTCCGGGAGCGCCCCGAGCGATTCGTAGGCGGCCGCGACGCCCGCGCGTAGCGCCTCGAGCGCGACGTCGATTTCCGCGGGCGTGACGATCAACGGCGGCTCGAGACGGATCACGCGCTGCGCGTTGAGCGTCCAGGCCGCCGTGACGCCGCGTTTGAGCATTTCGGGAATGATGGTGCCGCCGTACCCCTCGCTGCGCAATTCCACACCGACGAGCAACCCGAGCCCGCGCGCTTCGCGCACGACGCTCGGGTACTCGGCCGCAATCGCCCGGGCGCCGGCGAGCAGGCGCTCGCCGCGCACGCGTGCGGCCGCGACGAGATCGTCGTCGCGCAAGACCTCGAGCGCCGCGAGGGCGGCCGCACACGCGAGCGGATTGCCCCCGAACGTCGAGGTATGCGCGAGCGGAGCTTTGGCATACGCGGCATTCCACACGCTCGGACGCGCGACGTACGCGCCGATCGGCATCACGCCGCCCGAGAGGCCCTTCGCGAGCGTCATCACGTCGGGCACGACGCCGTCGCGTTCGCAAGCGAATAGATAACCGCAGCGCCCGAGCCCCGTCTGCACTTCGTCCGCGATCAGCAGCGCACCGTCCGCATCGCAGCGTTCGCGTGCGTGGCGCAAATACCCGAGCGGCGGAACGACGACGCCGCCCTCGCCTTGCACGGGTTCGACCACGAACGCGGCCGCGCCGCGAAGCGCCTCCGTCAGCGCGCGCGCGTCGCCGTAGGGTACGTGAACCACGTCCGCGAGCAGCGGCCCGAACGGCGTCTTGTACGCGTCGCGGCCGCTCGCCGCAAGCGCGCCCATCGTCTTGCCGTGATACGCGTTCGTGGTCGCGACGATCTTCGCGCGCCCGGTTGCCGCGCGCGCGAGTTTGAGCGCGCCCTCCACCGCTTCCGTCCCGCTATTCGCAAAGAACGAAATCGAAAGATCTCCCGGAGCGATCGCTGCGAGCGCGCGCGCCAGCCGGCCGACCAGCGGTTCGAACATCGTCTTTCCGGAAAGCGCCATCACGTCGAGTTGTTCGCGCACGGCGGCGACCACGCGCGGATGCGTGTGGCCGAGCGTGAAAACACCGTAGCCGCCTGCGAAGTCGAGATACGCCTTGCCGTCGTGATCCCAGATCGTCGTGCCGTGGGCGCGCGCGGCTACGGGGGCTCCGGAGAGCTTCATCACGCGCGCGAGGGGCGGGTTCACGAAACGTTTGTAATTCTCGTAGGTCTCCTCGTACAGCGACACCCTCACGCCGCGACCATCTCGCTCGCCGCGAGCCGAACGATCGTCGCTTCGACGATGCCGAGCGTTTCGGCCGCCGTCGCCGTGCGCATCAGACGCTCGCGCAATTCGCTCGCGCCGGGAAACCCCTTGAGATAGTATCCGAGATGCTTGCGCATCTGCGGCACCGCGCGGGCCTCACCCCACTCTTCGACCATCACGCGATAGTGGTGCACGGCGAAACGCAGCCGCTCGTGGGCGAGCGGCATCGCCGCCGCTTCGCGGCCCTCGAGCAAATCGCGCACGTTTCCCACGAGCCACGGGTTGCCGAGCACGGCGCGGCCGAGCATGATGCCGTCGACGCCGCTCTCGCGCAGCTTGCGCACGGCGTCGCGCGCGTCGCCGAGATCGCCGTTCCCGATCACGGGCACGTCGACCGCGCGTTTGAGCGCCGCGATGTGCGACCAGTCCGCGCTGCCTTTGTAGAATTGCTTCGCCGTGCGCGCGTGCAGCGTAATCGCCGCAACTCCCGCCGCTTGCGCCCGCTTCGCGACCTCGATGTAGACGAGATCGGCTTCGGTCCAACCGAGCCGCATCTTCACCGTGACGGGGCAGTCGACCGCGTCGACGACGGCCCGGACGATCGCTTCGCAGCGATCCACGTCGCGCAAGCACGCGCTGCCGCCTTCGGTCTTCGTGACCTTCGGAGCGGGGCAGCCGAAGTTGATGTCGACGATGTCGGCGCCGCACTCGCGCACGACGCGCGCCGCGTGCGCCATCAGCGCCGGATCGTTGCCCCAGAGTTGCGTGGAGACGGGTTTCTCGACCCCGTGCTGGTCGATCATCTCCATCGTTCGTTTGGCACCGTACTGGAGCGCGTTCGACGACACGAATTCGGTGACGGTCAAGCCGAAACCGAACGGTTTGTAGAGCGCGCGCAGGGTGCGATTGGTCACGCCCGACATCGGCGCGAGCACGACGGGCGGCCAAATCTCATGGTTGCCGATGCGTAGCGGCGGAACGAGACGTGTCACAACGCCCGATTATAGCACGGCCACGGTCGCGGGCGCGGGATCCGTGGCCTCAGGGGCGGGTGAAGGGAGGAGTTCCGACTGCAGGACCGCGAGGGCCCGCGCCAGTTGCGGATCTTGCGCCGGGTCGCCCTCGATGGAACCCGGTGGCTCGGCGACCGCGATGTCCGGGACGATCCCGCGTCGATCGATGTCGCGGCCCTTCGGGGTGGTGTAGCGGGCCGTCGTCAGCTTCACGGCACTTCCGTCGGGTAGCGGGAAGACCGACTGCACGACGCCCTTCCCGAAGGTGCGCGTGCCCACGAGCGTCCCCGCAGCGTCGTCCTGAATGGCGCCGGCCACGATTTCCGCGGCCGAGGCGGTGTCGCCGTCCACGAGCACGGCAAGCGGCCCCGTCCAGACGGGCTTGCCGCTCGCCGCGGAGACCGCGGGGGCACCGCCGCGTTCGAGCGTCGTGAAGACGGGGCCCGATCGAATGAAAGCCGAGGCGACGGCGGTCGCCTCGTCGCCGTAGCCGCCGCCGTTTGCCCGCAGGTCGAGCACGATGCCGTGCGCGCCGTCGCTTACGAAATCGGCCAGCGCCGCGCGTAGCTCCTCGCTCGCGCGGTCGCCGAAACGCGACAGTGCGAGGTAACCGACGTCGCCGAAGCGAGCGGTCCTGACTTCGGGATCGCTCACGGCGCCGCGGACGATGGTCAGCAGATGTTTCGGTCCGGAAGCGCGGCCGTACGCGACCGTTACCGGCGTGCCGATTTTGCCGCGCAACGCGTCGCGCAGACCGGCGCCGTCGAACTCGCGCACGGGACGGCCATCGATTTCGAAGAGTTCGTCACCGCGCTGGAGGCCGGCCCGTTCCGCGGCGGAATTCGGGAGGAGCCGTTCGATCCTCACGCGCTTCGTCGCGTCGTCGACCGACAGGATCGCACCGATGCCGCCGAATTTCTCGTTGCCGAGAAACGCGTTGAACCGCTTGAAGGCCTGCGGCCGAAACAACAGCGTGTACGGATCGTGCAACTGCGCGAGTTCGCCCGCGACGGCGGCCTGTACGAGCCGGTGTCCGTCGAGACGCCGGCCGTAGCTCGCAAGTTGGCGCACGACCATCGCGTCGATGAGATCTTCGCCGTCGCCCACGCTCACGCGCGCCGGCGTGAACGGCAGATTTGCGTTCGCAATTCCGCTCGCGACGAGATCGGCGGCGACGCCGTTTCGCGCCCCGTCGACGAGCGTGCGCGGCGCGACCTTTTCGTAATAGCGCGCGAGAACCGTCGTATACACGATTTGCAGTTCGATGAAATCGAGCGCGTCGATCGACGCGCTCGCGACCGACGGACGCTGCGGAACGGCGGCCGCGGCGGCCCCGGCGCACACGCGCATCGACGAAGCGGCGAGCACGAACGCGAGCGCCACGACGCACGCCGGCGCCCGGCCCCTCACGCGTCGCCGGACGTCGCGGCGTACCAGAGCGCGAGACCGTGGAGCACGAGATGCGGTTCGACCGCATCGATGACCGGCGTGTGCCTGGCGATCACGTCGGCCAGGCCGCCCGTCGCGATCACGACCGCGTCCTCGCCGATCGCGTGACGCATGCGGGACACGAGAGCCTCCGTCTGGCCGACGAACCCGAACACGATGCCGGCTTGCATCGACGACACCGTATCGCGGCCGATCGGACCGTTCGGCGCTTCGAGCGCGACCTGCGGCAGCTTCGCCGTCCGGTCCACCAGCGCGTCGATCGAGATCCGGATACCGGGCGCGATCGCGTTACCGAGATATTCGCCCTCGCGCGAAACCGCGCCGAAGGTCGTCGCCGTGCCGAACCCGAGCGCGATCAGCGGCGTCCCGTACTTCGCCTTCGCGGCAACGGCCGCGACGAGCAAGTCGCTGCCGAGATCCTTCGGGCGTTCGGTCGTGACGTCGATCATCGTTTGCGTCGCCGCCGCGAAGAACGCCGGCTCGCACGCGAAATAGGTGCGCGCCGCCTCCGCGAGGGCCGCATCGCTTTGCGGGACGACGCTCGAAACCGCGATCGCGCGGACGTCGCGCGGATCGACGTCCGCGAATCGGAATAGCGTGCCGAAGAGCACGCCGAACTCGTCGGCCGTGCGCGAGCGCGAGGTCCCGATGCGCCACGTCTTCTCGAGCGCGTCCGGCCGGGGCGCCCGGAAGAAACCGAGCTTGGTGTCGGTGTTTCCGACGTCGATCGCGAGCAGCACCTAGCGCGACTTCGCGCGAATCGCGCGCACGCGCGCGAGCGTTTCCCACATGCGCCGCGCGAGCACGAGCTTCGCCCCGCGGCCCAGGTGCTCGCGGCCGCCGTCCGGCCAGAGGACGACGAGCTCGTTCTCTCCGGTGCCGAAGCCGATCCCCTCGCCCGAAACGTCGTTGACGGCGATCGCATCGAGCCCTTTCGCCGCGAGTTTTTCGCGCCCGAACGCTTCCGCATCGCGCGTTTCGGCGGCGAAGCCGACCAGGAACGTGCCGTTCTTGCGCGCGCCGAGCGCCGCGAGAATATCGGGCGTGCGCTCGAGCGCGAGCGAATCCGCACCCGCACTCTTTTTTACTTTATGAGCGAAACGTTCGGCGGGGCGCCAATCGGCGACCGCCGCCGTCGCAATCGCGACGTCGGCGCCGTTCGCGCGCGCGAGCGTCGCCTCGAACATCTCCTGCGCAGAGACGACGCGGGTCACGCGGACGCCCGGGGGCGGCGCGACGGAGGTGGGACCGAGCACGAGGTCCACGTCGGCACCGCGCGCCTGCGCCTCACGCGCGAGTTCGATACCCATCGTCCCGGTCGACGCGTTCGAGAGAAACCGGACGGGATCGATCGCTTCGCGCGTCGGACCTGCCGTGATCAGCACGCGTTGTCCCGCGAGATCGCGCGCACGCGCCGCGCAGGCGTCGATCGCCGCGAGGATGGCCTCGCTCTCGGCGAGACGTCCGATGCCGGTCTCGCGTTCCGCGAGAAACCCCACGCCGGGTTCGACGATCGTGACGCCGCGCGCCCGCAGCGTCGCGAGATGCGCTTGGGTCGCGGGATGCTCGTACATCGCCGCGTTCATCGCGGGCGCCACGACGAGCGGAACGCGCGCGGCGAGCGCCACGTTCGCGAGCAGATCGTCCGCGATGCCGAGGGCGAGCTTCGCGAGGACGTTCGCCGTTGCGGGAACGATCGCGATCACGTCGGCCGCGCGCGCGAGCGCGATGTGGGGGATCGTGTCGGGCGCGTCCCACAGCGACGCGAGCACCGGCCGGCGCGTGAGCGCCGCAAAGGTGAGGCTGCCGACGAAATGCTGTGCTCCGTCGGTCATGATCACGTCGACTTCGTCCCCGCGCTGCACGAGCGTGCTGCAGAGCGCGGCGGCCTTGTATGCCGCGATACCGCCCGCGACGCCGAGCACGATCCGCATCGCGGTTACGAGCGCGCGGTTCGCGCGCTGCGCGGCAATTCGTGCGGCGGCGTGAGGATCGGATCGACGCCGTCCGCGGAGGGGATCGGAAGATTGTCGAGGAGCCGGACCGCGCCGGCCCGCGCGACGGCGACGATCACGGACGAAAGCAGCGACGCGGGCGGCACGCGTTCGGCGAACGTGAGGGGATCGGCGATCGCAAGATAATCCCACACGAGCGGTTCGGCAAGCAGACCGCGGCCCGCCGCGAGCGCACGCGCGGGATCCGTTTCGCCGGCCGCGATCGCCGCAGCGATTGCGGTAAGTGCGCGATGGATACTCGGCGCGGCGGAACGTTCTTTCGCGTCGAGATACACGTTGCGGCTCGAAAGCGCGAGGCCGTCCGGCTCGCGCACGGTCGGCACCACGACGACGTTCGTGGCCATGTCGAGATCGCGAACCAGCGCCCGAAGGACTGCCGTCTGCTGCACGTCCTTCTGGCCGAGGTAGAGCGACGTCGGTTCGATCGCGTGCAGCAACTTCGCGACGACGGTGGCGACGCCCGCAAAATGTCCCGGACGCCGTGCGCCCTCGAACGCGTCGCCGAGCGGCCCGACGGCGATCGACGTCGCGAAGTCCGGCCGGTACATGCGTTCCACGCTCGGCGCGTAGAGAAGATCGACGCCGTTCTCCGCTAGAATCTCGCAGTCGCGCTCGAACGCGCGCGGATATTTTTCGAAATCCTCGTGCGGTGCGAATTGGAGCGGATTGACGAAGATCGACGCCGCCACCGAGACGTTCTCACGCCGGGCGCGTTCGACCAGCGCCACGTGGCCGGCATGGAGCGCGCCCATCGTCGGGACGAAGCCGACGGGCCGCTGCAGGGTCCGCGCGATCGCGCGCGCGGATCCGGGCGTCCGAACGATCTGCATCTCAGGCCCGCGTCACGCGCAAGAGCGTGCGTCCGATGATGAAGCGGTCGCCGGGCGAGAGGGGAGACTCGGTGACCGGTACGCCGCCCAGCCGCGTCCCGTTCCGGCTCTCGAGGTCGGCGAGGAGCAAGCGGTCGCCCTCCTCACGGATGCGCGCGTGCTTGCGAGAGACGTAGCGGTCGAGTGTGATGCAGGCGGCCGCGACGGCGTCATCCCGGCCGATCGTGATCTCCCGGTCGAATGGCCAGGTCTTTCCATCGAGCGGACCGCTCAACACTTCGAGGATGTACATTTCCGCGAGACGTTATCCCAGGCGGTTGGAACTTCCCCGGTACAGATTGCAGGCCGACGCACAAGGCCGGACCGCCGGGGCAGGGCGAATGAGGAGAAATGGCCGACGCGCTCGACGAGCTTCTCAAGGACATCGCGAACGATGAATTCGTCCGCGAGCTTCAGGACATCGATCCGGAAGCGCTTCGTGAGGCGGAATTCGAGCAGACGCAAGGGATCCTCAACACGCTCAAAGGCAAGACGATCAAGAGCGCGACGATGGAAGAAGCTCGGATCGTCATCGAAACGGCCGACGGCAACCGCTACTTCTTCTTCGGATTCATGGCGTCGTCGGGTCCGAGCCAGCCGTAACCGGAGCGCGTCGCGCCTAGCCCTCGGCGGGCTCGCCCTCGAGCGTCATCCGTTGAATTTCGGCAGCCACGTACCGGACGATCTCTTCTTGGTCGCGCGGATCGATTTGGGTGAACGCGACGCCGTGCAGAAAACGCTTGGCCTCGGCATCGTAAAACGAGAGGACGATCCGTCCCTTGACCACCATCTCCCGCTCCACGTTGGGCACCGGGAAATGCAACATCAGGACGGTGCCGAGCGGAAGATCCTCGTCGCTCGAGAGGCGAATGCCGCCCCCGCCCAGGTCGCTCGAAGAACCCGTTTTCTGTTTGGTTTCACCGTCGCGCGTATAGCCGACCGTCAACTCGACGGGGACACGCACGTACCGCCGACGGTAGGGTACGTCGCCGTTCGGCGAAACGCCGCCGGGCTCGCTCACGAATGCGCTCTCTCTTCCATCACCGTCGTTCTTCTGCGGTCACTCTCAATTGCTTTCTTTACCAATGCTTCTGCCGCAAAGAGCGCTCCCAGAAACACGTGCTCGCGACTCGTACCGCCTTGCAAGTAGACTTCGTACGGGGCGCGTAGCGGCGCGTCACAGGAAAGCTCGATCGTCGCGCCGCCCACGAACGCGCCGCCCGACATCACGACGGGATCGCGGTAGCCCGGCACGGCCCCGGCCTCCGGGGCGAAACGTGCGTTGAGCGGCATCGCGCGCTGTAATCCCCGCGCGAACGCGAGCAGCCGCTCGGCGGATCCGAGCTCGATTGCCTGCACGATGTCGTGACGACTCGCCCCAGGAAGCGGATCGACGCGCTCGCCGAGTTCCCGGAAGAGGGCGGCGGCGAGATCCAATCCTGCGAGACATTCGTTGACGACCAGCGGCGCGAGAAAGAGCCCCTGCACGAACGCGCGACCGAAGCCGAGCGTGGGTCCGACGGCGTCGCCCAGGCCCGGCGCATAATGGCGCGCGGCGACGCGCTCGACCACGGCGGCGCGCCCGATCACGTAGCCCCCGCCCGGCGCGAGACTGCCGCCGAGGTTCTTGATGAGCGAACCCATAACCGCGTCGACGCCGTGATGCGTGGGTTCGGTCGCGTCGACGAGCTCGCCGTAACAGTTGTCGACGAGCACGAGCGCCTGCGGTGCGGCCGCGCGAACGGTCCGGGCGATCTCGCCGCAGGCTTCCGCCGAGAGGGACTGACGCGAGGCGTAGCCGCGCGAACGTTGCACGAACGCCACGTCGACCCCCGCGGCACAGGCCGCGCCGACGGCGGCGTGGTCGACGCAACCCTCGCGTAAGGGCACTTCGTCGTAACGAATGCCGCGCCGCGCGAGTGAGAAGGGTGCGTCGACGATCGCGTTTCGCAGCGTGTCGTAAGGCCGGCCCGTGACGGCGAGGAGGCGCCCCGCATGCGGCAAGCAGGCATCGAGGGCGGTGACGATCGCGTGCGTTCCGCTCACGAGCGACAAGCGCGCGAGCGCGCGCTCCGCACCAAAGATCCGCGCGAGTAACGACTCGTAGCGCGCGCGGGCCGCGTCGTCGTATCCGTAACCGAAGCTGCCGGCGAGATCGCTCTCCGCGATGCCCTCGTCGAGAAACGCGCCGAGCACGTTCGCGCGCACGCGCGC
>Ga0116227_10007813_pt1 | contig 20630 bp, 13 predicted proteins | sample S1TSphgellanicum_FD_89693 | JGI IMG/M metagenome (GOLD analysis project Ga0116227, IMG submission 89693) | Host-associated microbial communities from peat moss isolated from Minnesota, USA - S1T2_Fb - Sphagnum magellanicum MG | ecosystem: Host-associated > Plants > Peat moss > Unclassified...
AGATAGGCGTCCGCGACACTGTGGCGCCATCCACGCCTCTGCGTTGCCTGTGTGAGGCCGATCCCCTCGGTAATTCCGATGCTGTAGTCGGCCACTTCGGGCACGCCTTGGTTGATCAAAGCGTCCATCGCCGATCTGCAGGCCGCTTCAGTGTCCTCGAAGCGGCGTACCTCGAGTGGTCCGTCGGTACCACGGGCCGGGTGGAGCGGCCCGCTCCAATGTTCCATGCGCCGAAAGAAGGGCAGCATATCTTCCCAGCCCCAGCCGACATGGCCGGCGGATACCCAGCCCTCATAATCCGCGGGAATGCCTCGTCCATACACCATGCCGTTGATCGAGGATGAACCACCGATGACGCGGCCGGCAGCCCACGTGAGTACGCGGCCGTTGAGACTGGGATCCGGATCTCCCTGATAGGCCCAATTCAGCTTGCGGCTCATGATGGCGCGCTCGACCAACCCCGGTATGCGAACGACAGGCGATCGGTCGGAACCACCGGCTTCGATCAACAGTACCGTGACCTGCGGGTCTTCGGAGAGTCGCGCCGCGAGAGTCGCCCCGGCGCTGCCGCCGCCGATGATGAGGTAATCCCAGTGCTTATTTGGCGATCTTTCGATCACAGGCATCCTGCCAGCATCCGGACACGGGATTCCTTGGGCCGCAAAAATGTACGCGGTGCCGGAGAGGTAATGATCAGGGGCAGCCCTTTCGCGGTGACTTTAGCCAAGTTAGTCGATGCCGGGGAAGTCGTAAAGGAAAGTTGCCGATATTCGGTCAGTTCGCGCGGTTGTTCGCAGGAGTCGCGGTGAATCAATTGATTAATGTCGCGATCGCCGAGAAGCTTGCACAGATGCGGACCGCCAAGTGGTTTGCGGATCGGATCGCGGCAGCTGACCCGAAGGCCGGCGCTCAGCTAATTCGAGATATCAGTCGCGGTGGCGGCGAGAAGCCGAGGAAGGGCGACGTGGTTGCGCGAACTCCGAAGAAACGCCGGCGGAAAAAACCCGGCGAGCATTGAGGAACCTTGCGGCAAGACCGCGAGCGCTGACACCTTTACACACTGTCGTCAATGCTTGACTGCATTGGCCTCGACCCAGCGACGACGCGCCTCCAAATCTTCAACGGCTGGGGGAATGCTGCTCCGGTAACTCTCGGGCGGCTTACGGTCGGCGAGGCCGACCAGATTGCCCTCGGAATCCGCAATGTAAGAGAAGCCTCCATTGGCCATGTCGTAAATTTTATAGGGAAACTCGACCCCATCTTTCTCCAACCTCGCGCGAATGGCCGCAAAATTCACGACGCGCAGGATCATGACCGCTTCGGATGCGCGCTGCTCGGTCGGTCGCGGTCGCGCCATCCCACCAGGAGAAATCTCGAGTGTCGTGTTGTCGCCGAGATCGAAACGCGCCACTCCGCGTGCCGTGCCGAGGAGCCTGAGTCCGAGGACCTTGCCGTAGAACCGCAGTGCCGCGGCCGGATCCGCGACATGGATCCGAACCCAGCCCAATTCCTGCAGATGGGCCGGCATCGGGCCCACGCCGGGATTGAACGCCTCCCCGCGGGCGAACCGACGCCGCGCTTCCCGATCCTCCGGCAGCGGTGAATCGGTATCGCGCCGGCGAAAACCGATCAGCCGGTTCATCGGGTCGACGATGAAAGCTTCCTGACCGTAGAGCGTATCGCGTGGGGGTACGAGCTTGGCGCCGCGCGATTTCAACCCACCGATCAAGGCCTGCAGGTCATCGGTCCGGAAAATCGGTATCTGGCGCGCCGTGTCTGGATCGAGCTCTCGCGGATCAAGCGGCAGCTCCAAAGCGTGATGGGAGACATCGATGACGATATCTTCGCCGCCCCAAAAAAGATTCTTGTTCTGCTGCGGCCCGCGCATGTTCAGCATCATCGGAAGTCCGAGCGTTTCGCCGTAAAAAGCGGTCATGATGTCTTGCGTCGAAGGACGCGAGAAGATCACGTACCACCCGAGCGCCATGATCTCGTGACGGTCGGGCGCAGCGGCGGCGTCCGCGCGAATGGCGAAAACCAGTAAAGCGAGCGCCAATCGCCCCGCAATACGCGACATGGATTTCCCCATAGTGACCTACTCGTCGCACATGGTAACCTCCGCTCATCGCACATAAAAGCGCACTGTCTCAGTCGACACGGGCTCCGTTCGATGGGCCAGCCAGATACGCGAATACACCTCATGCGTACCTCGCGCGAGCGGCCACGAGAACTTCGACGCGAGCGTGTGCGAAGCGAGTTGTCCGTCAACATACCAGTCGACGGCAGCAAGGTCGGGCACCGCCGCGATCTGCATGGGCAGGGCTTCCAACTCGGCGGGAATCCTCGGGTCATGGGCGACTTGCAGGCCCGGCGTTGGCAACAGCAAGCGCATTTCCGTCGCCGTCACAGCATTCTTCTGTGCCGCGACGGAGGGCTCGGAGCCCGGCAAGAACCACTCCGATATCGATTCGCAACCAGCGTTCGCGGGCTTGCCATCCTCGCTGCAGATGCGCGCTGCGACAAGGCCGGTGCGAGCGCCCAGCCCTCGAGTTTCCTGATTGCGGTTCAATTCCGAAAAGACGGATCGAAGCACCATGGCCGGACCCACCGCCCCGGTAACGCCGTCCATCGCGGTCCCGTCCAGGTTACCCATCCATACCGCCACGGTGTGCCGGTAGTCGTAAGCGATGGCCCATGCGTCGCGATAATCGGTCGAAGTACCCGTCTTGATGGCTGTTTCGATCGGAAACCTGAGTCCGCTGCCGAACTCTCGCGCCCGTGCCTCGGGATCGGAAAGAATGTCGCCGATCAGCATCGCCACTTCCGGGGGATCAATGACAGTCTCGGGGCGATCCGCGCGATCCTGCGCAAATATGGTCAGCGGCAAGAAGCGTCCGTGCCGAGCGAGCACTGTGTAGGCCTGCGCCATTTCGTACAGGGAAATCTCGCCGTTTCCGAGCGCCAGGCCGTCGCCGTAGAAATCCGGATGCTGCACGAGACTCTGTATGCCGACTTCCCGCAAACGGGCCAGGAATGCTTCGCGACCGACGAACTTCAGCGTGCGGATCGCGGGAATGTTCAATGAATTGCCGAGCGCTTCGCGCAACCGGATCGGACCGTAGTGAAGGTGACTGTAGTTATGAAAGGTATGCAGCCCGCTGCCGACAGACTCCGATAGCTCGGAATCCTCGATGAGTGTCGCCGGCGTCCAGCCCTGCTCGAGCGCCATCGAATACAACAGGGGCTTCAAGGTTGAGCCGGGCTGACGCGGTACTAGGATGGTATCGATACCACGGCCGGCGCCGTCGGGCGGCGCCTCCGCCGAGGGATTGTGCCCGACGACCCACGCGATGATCTCATTGGTCGAATGATCGATCACGAGCACGCCGCCGTCGCGAACCTTGCGGCGGCTCAACTGCCCGAGTTGATGCGCGAGGATTTCTTGTGTGCGCAGCTGAAAATGCGGATCCAATGTGGTGCGTACGAGGTGTGGCTGTGCTTTGTCGTCATCACGCAGTGTCTTTAATACGTGTCCCACGAAGTAGCCGGCCTGCAGTGTCGGCAGCGCTTGGCTCAAAGCGATCGGGTTCTGTGCGATGCCACGCTGTTCGACTGCCGTCATGGCACCGCGTGCTTCGAGACGCGCAGCGAGCTGCGTCACCGCTTTCGCCGCCCGGGCGGGGTCGCGACGCAGATCCATGCGCACCGGGGAGCGGACCAGAACCGCGAGCGACAGCAATTCGCCGGGGGTCAGCGTGTCGAGGCTGCGGTCGAAGTACAACTGCGCAGCCTGCACCACCCCCCTACGCCGCTCGGCATAGGGCACCTGATTCAGATAGAACTCCAGGATCTCGAGTTTCGAGCATTGCGCCTCGAGATTGCGTGCTTCAAATCCTTCGAGCCAACGCGACCAGACGGTACGGGGTCGCGGATGCAGCATCCGCACGACCTGTTCGGTGATGGTGCTCGCTCCGCGCACGGCTTCGTGTGCTCGCAGGTCTTGCCAAAGAGCCGCGGTCCGCGCCCGCCAGTCGACACCATGGTGTTCCGTAAAATGCTGATCTTCGGAAACGATGAATGCCGTCACCAACAGGGATGGCATCGCAGATAGAGGCAGGGGATCATCGTTCCATGAATTTTCGAGCGTCATGGAAAGCGGCGTACCGTCTCGGGCGAGCACGGTGGGCTTCACGGTGCGGTGGCCTTGGGGTTCGAGACCGTTAGGAAAATTGCGCAGACCCTGCCAGGTTGCCGCGGCCAGGCCCACTGCGCCCAATAGCAGCGCGGCCGTCGCCACTTTCCAGAGCCTGTGCCAGATCGGTCTTGATTCAGTCATGACCCACGTCGAGCATCGAGGGCAATCCGAGCCCGTAGACATCGGGGTCATACATTTCTGCGGCGCGTGCCGGCGGTGCGGAAAATTCGCCTTCGGCAATCGCTTGAGCCGCGTACGACAGATGATAATGACCCGCCGCAAGGTAATCGGCGTAGAAGCGCGCCGAATCGTGCCGCAACTCCTGATGGTAAAAACTATACCCCTCGAATCCGAATTCGCCCCAGTCGCCGAAACGGAACCAGAACGAGCCGCCGGCCGCTTGAAACTCAGCGGCGTCCGCATCTACGGTCGACCCGGTGGCGAGCTGCCGGTTCACGGGTTCGAGACCTCCGGGCACCGGATCATCGACGACCACGAAGTGCCGTGCGGCCGGCAGTGCGACGTAAAGATCGACACGCACCAGCTCACCGCGGTGCACTTGGGCTGGCGATCCCAGCAACTGCCAGCGGCCTTCGCGCTGCACGCTGTACTCGCGGTGTATTTCCAGGCCATTGTTGATCTCGGCAGCTGCTGCATCCCTGGGGGCGAAGCTCAAACGAGTCGCGTAGTAGATCCGTCCCTCGCCATGCCTTTCGATGTTTACCTGGGCGTGCCGACCCGCGTCGCCCGCGCCGTTGGGGCGGCTGAAGAGGGCCGGCGGGTCCTGGACCGTGGAGAACTTCGTATCGCCCAGGCGCTCCTCGTCCAGCGAAACTGCCGCGGTCAATGCGGGCGCTGTCTTCTCATACAGACTGCTGTAATCGGCCAGCGCTTGCGCGCAGTACAGGTTTTCCTGTGTATTGGGCCAATGGTCGCGATCGCCGCGCGATTGGGTGATGGTGCGCACCAGCTTGAAGGGGATGTCGCCGACCAGCGCCGCGCCGGTCGGTGTTTCTCCGAAGCGCAGAAAGGCTGACAGGATCGCGCATTCGCTGCGCAGCGGAGATGCCAGCATCTGCGCGTAACCGTCGTCCCACCTTTCCGTGAAGTGGAACTGCCCACCGCTTTGATTGGCATGCGACAGCAGACGCTGCGCGAGACTCATGGCGAGCTTGTCGCCGCCGGGCGTGGAGAGCGCTGCTTGTAAATACGCTGCCAGACCAAACAAGTCCATTTGGGGTGCGAATTTCTCGTAGCGGTCAAGATCCTCGCGCTTCAGTTGCCCCTGAAGCGCAAGCGCTTCAAGGGCGACGGCGCGAACGCTCGACACCATGCCCTCGCTGTAGAAGGTGGGCGCCGATTTATCGCGCAACAGCCGGCGCAAGTACTCGTGCAGCCGCTGCTCAACGTCGGTCGTTACTCGAAACCCTGCCATACGCAACTGATGAAACGCCAGGGCGGTCGCGGCCGACAGGTAAGGGCTGACGCGTTCGTCGTTGGGCAGCCAGAAGCCCATGCCGCCGTTCGGAGCCTGGAAGGATGCCGCGTCGTCAAGTACGGCCTGGGGAACGGAGGCGGCGTCCGGCCAAGATGCATCCGGCGGCAGGTAGCCGCGCAGCCGCACGAAATTCGCCGCCAGCAGCGCGCGCGTCAGGCGTTGTTCCCAGCATTCGTAGGGATATTCCTTGGCATAGCGGAAGGTGCCGCCGAGATTGCCGATCACGGTGGGCGTCAGCTGCACGCTCAATTCCCCGATGCCTGGCTGCATCCCCGCTGGAAACAGCAGCGGCTCGCTGAGGTGACCCTGGGTGGTGGTCCCGTAACTTGCGGCCACCTGCAGCGACACGCGTTTGTATACGGGAATGTCGACGCTCAGCGCATCGGTATCTTTCGAATCGCCCGCAAGTGCGGTCAAGCGGACGTTCCCAGCCGCCAGCGTCTTGAGCGGCAGCCATACCGTTTCACGCTTGAACGGTGCGAGCGTCAACGTCTGCTGCATGGACTTAAGTCCGTCGTCGATCGGTCCGGTCGCCTTCAGCTGAATCGTGAGCGTGCGGGGCTTGTCGGCGCGATTGAGGACGCTGAAACCTGCCGTGAAACCGTCGCCCTGCGTCAGTTGATTCGGCATCACAGGACGCAATTCCGTCAGTTTGCTGCTCTTGAATTTAAGTTCGCCAAGCCCGAGGCGATCGGTGGGCGTGTTCGCAATGACGAATACGCGCCATCCGGTCAGATTGTCCGGCAGCTTGAATTCGATGTTGGCGTGACCGGATCCGTTCGCAACCACCGACGGATTCCAGTAGGCGAGGTACTTGGTGACCGTGCGCATGTCGAAACCCGCGCCGCCGTCTCCTCCCGAGTTCGCACCCTTCTTCTCGAATTTCTGCAGACCGACCAGGCGTGTGAGCAGGCCAAAATTCTCCAGATCCAGTGGATCGAGTTGGTAGAAGCCCTTGTAGGGATCGAAGTACGATTTACCGTCTTGGATTAGATCGAAAACGCTCTCATCCAGCACAGCGACTGCGAACTCGACCGGTTCTCGTGCTCCGCGTGTCGCTCGCGGCGCTGCATGGATGTCGAGTTTCACGGTATCGCGCGGCTTGTAGAGGTTTCGGTCGCTGCGCACCTTCACGTCCAGTGTGTTGTAGGGATCGTTGACGGTCAGGCGGGCGTAACCAATTCGATAAGTGGGTCGCCCGAGATCAACGCCGTTCTGATCCAGCGGATCGGCGCCCGGTGCGGGCGCGACGCGCGGCGAGATCACGACCACCGACAAATAGAAGCCCGGCAGGAAATCCGGTTCGATCTTAAAGTCGATAATCGGCGTGTTGCCCGACAACTTTTGCACCCAACTCTTGATCACTCCATAGCGTTCAACGGTCACCAGCGCTGAAGCCCCTGGAAACGGATTGCGCACCAGGATCCTTGCACGATCACCGACTTGGTACGCCTGTTTCTCCGGTACCAGGCTCAAGCTCATGTCTTCCGGCTCTTCCCATAGTATTTGGCCTTTACCGGTCACCCAGGTGCACAGCTGGGTCGTATGCGTCCTCCCGCTGCTGTCTCGAACGGCAGCCGCAATGCTGTAGAGGCCGGGACCGCCTGGTGTGAAATTGCACGGCTTGCCGGATTCAAGCGAGACACCCTCGCAGCCGGTCTGCGGCTCCCACGTGCGGTCGAAAGCGGTGAGATACGCGGTGCCGGCACCCTTGACGCGCGCAGCAGTGACAACTTGGCGACGAATGGTGACGCTCACCGGCGTGTTGGCGGCAACGCGTCCGTCCTTATCGAGGACGATGTACTGCACGCTCGCGGGTTTGCCTTCTTCGAAGGTCCAATGCTCCGAGCGCAGACCGACATAGCGGTCCCGTCCGCGGAATTCCGCCGACGCACGGCTCGCAACATACTTGCCGCGCTCGTCGCGTATGGCGCTTTCGACCTCCAAGCGTCCAGCCAATATTTGAGAATTCGGCATTTGAAAATGGGTGGTCAATTCTCCTTGATCGTTCACCTTGTCATCGGATTGGTGGACGGTCTCGATCTGCGGCGAAAACGCACGGCCGCAGTCCTGCCCGGACTCGACGCTGTCAAATTCAAAGCCGGCAGCCGCCGCGGTCTTCACCTCGATGGCGCCCGGAAATATGCGTGCGGTGACTCGCGTGTCTGCACTTGCGTAGGGACCGCCGGCATGCAGCGTTGCCTGCGTGTTGACCTCGACCGTGTCGCCAGGCGCGTAGAGGTTGCCATTCAATGTGGTGTGAGCTTGGAAAGGCGCCGGCGTGAAATCAGCGACCAACACCCGCATCGGCATCCATTGCCCTGCCTGAGCACGCGCTTCGGCGGAAGCATCGGATCCGAGAGTTGGGCTCGTCAGCAGGAACTGGTACCAACCGACAGCGGCGCTCGGCGGGACTCGAAACGAGGCTGAGTAAGACCCGAATTCTGACAATTCGACGTCACCTCGTTCATAGACCGCTTTGCCGGTTGGGTCGATGACTTTCAGCCCGTAGCCCTGGCGCTCCGCCACGGGCTCCAATGTGCGGTTGTTGACATTGCGGACGTACAGTTTGAAATCGATTGTGTCGCCGAGCTTGTATACACCCTGCGCGGTTGCACCCCAGGCGCGTACATGGTCGCGATTCGTGACGCCCGACCAGAACTGTCCGCGGGAACTGCGGTAAGTGTCGATCGCGAACGGATAGTCGAGAGGCAATAAGGCCATATCGCCTTCTGCGTCCACTCTGACCATGAGCGTAGGCGTATCGTCCGAGGTCCGACCGTAGTGGGGGCTGGCATCGAACGCACGGCGTCCCAGCAGCAGGGCGATTCCATCATCGCCAGTCTTTGCCTCAGCGAGCACGTTGGGCGCATCGGTGAGATTCTTGTACGTGTCTTTGTATAAACGGACCCTGGCACCCGCAACGGCTTTGCCGTCGGCGAGCCGCGTAACCCATACCAGCGTGTTGTACTGACCCAGCTTGGCGTGTATCTGGAATGGCGTCACTTCCGCCAGGAAATCTTGGTCCGTACGGCCGTTCGGTAGCCCGGGGTCGGAATCCTCGTCCACTTCCAAGTCGCCGTTCGCCACGGATCTTGCGTTCGGATGCGCGTACAGGCTGCCCGACACAACGCCTGATTCGCCTCCGAGAAGCTCGCGGATTTGAGCCGGTACCGCGTAGGCCAGATCCCATACGCGTTTGATCGGTTGCTTTGCCTGAAGGCCGTGCTGCGCGCCCTTCGGCGTCAGCCGTCCGTAGAGCATGTCGATGTCAGTTAGATTCGTGACGTACAACGGCATGGTGGTTGGCACGTCTTTTTCGAGGATGGCGATCGGATGCGTCAGTTTGAGTTTGGGCGTGCGGTGTGCTGTGTGGAATTGCATCGATCCCAAGCCCTCGAGGGGCCGATTGAATTCATCACGCAGCGAATCCAATCCGGCGATTGCATAGGGCTGATAGGCCCGCAGATGTTCAGGAAGGGGGACCTCATAGTCCTGACCGCGGCGGTGCGGCGACGATAGGTATGAGTACGGATAATAGTTGGCCCAGGGATCGTAGTCGGTCCGACCGTTGATGAGATCCGGAGTCAGCACCAGGTGGGATTTGACTTCGAGGGAGGTCACGGGAGACGAAAACACCAGCGCGATCGAATTGAACGGGTTGCACTGAGTTTTTTCGATGCCGGTGCCGGCCGGCGGAAGCAGGACGCGTTCGGCGCCGACTTGACAGCGCACGCCGAGAAATCGGAAATCTGGAAATGTATCGACCTCGACGATGGTCCGGGATTCGGTGCCGAGCAGAGGTCCCTGCGCGCTGCGCAACCCCGGGGAAACCGTCAATGAAACCGTGGAGTTCTTGGCGATCTCGGCGATTGGTGTCACCAACCAGACTCTGCGTGCTTCGATCTTGGCGCCGTTGGGATCGGCCACCATGGTCGCGGCTGAGTCACTGAGCCGAGGCTCGGTTCCGCCTGGGAAGACCATCGTCTTGCCCTCGTGGGGCATGGGCAATACGAAGTACACCTCTCTCAAAAACGGGTCGGGTGTCGCTTTGACGCCCAAAGGGCCAAACTTAAGATGGGCTTCGACGGAATCTTGGGTCACCGGCTGATTGAATACCAGCCGAACGACTGGAGTGCCCGCAGAAGTCCAGGTGTTAAAACTATATTGGCTGACCACCGGGCGCTCGGTGGTGAAGTTCCAACTGAACGGCGTCTTCAGTTCGGTACCGTCTTCGGCGCGAAGGCCTTTTTGCACCGTTACCCGGTATTCGGTGGCCGGCGTGAGAGCGGCGTTTTCATCCAGCTCGCATGCCAGAGAGCGTGGGTCGAGCCAGTGCCAATGGCACTTCGCAGTGGGTTCGATGCTTGCCGACACCTTGGCTGCATCGACTTGCATGTCGCCGATGGGAATCACGTCGCGATCGAACGTGACGACAATCTGGCGCAGAGGATTCGGTACATCGCTTCCCTGCGGAACTGCGCGTAACACCGACAGATCGGCATTGGCGCGCGCCATGGGCGCCAGCATCGACATGCAGAGAATCAAGCCGAGCATTCGGCGCATGCGAACATCCTCGTGAGCGTCTCGTGGACGGCCTAGATAGCATTAGAAGCGCCAATTCGGGCGCTCCGATGTCGCAAATATGGCGAATTAAGACGATCAGGGTTCCAGCCTCACAATTAAAGCCCGTGCGTCAGTAGCGCCAGCTGGTCAGATCCGAGCCGGCCGGTGCGGTTGCCGCAATGCGCTGCAAGATCAGCGGCAAATACTGGAAGTTATAGTGCAGGCGCGAGTACGCGTTGGACAGCTTCGGATCGCCGTTCCAACAATGCTCGGCACGGTCGCCATAGGCCACCGTTCCGCCGTAGGCCGGATGCAGGGATTCGAGCCGTTCCTGGGCGAAGTAAACCGAGTCGGTCAGGTAGTAGTTGTCGCCGCTGCCTACATAAATATGAATTTTTCCCTGAAGTTTCGCCGCGAGGGTCGCCCAATCGCGTTCAATGATGTGTGATAGATCGAAGTGCTCGCGCCAGTAGCCGGCCACCTGCGGGTCTATGACTCCGCTGACCTTGTCGAAAATCGGCTTCGGGTAGCCGTCGGCTCCCACCGGGCTGAACACAGCCTGCCAGATGTCGTACTGCCCGCCCGAGCGGCTCCGATCCCCCTGAACCAGTTCCATATAGTTTTCATCGCGCTGCGTGGCGAACACTTCGCCGAGATAATTGCGAATCGCGGGACGTTCCACCGAGAGCGCATCGCCGGTCAAGGTGTAGGCGTTCTTGTCGTCGTAAAGATTGATGACTGTGTAAGCGCGGAAATCGATGGGATCCGGACAGGCGGCAAATGCGCCGTTGTACATGTCCGGATAGAAAACTTGCGTCGCCAACGCCTCCCATCCACCGGTCGAGCCACCGTAGGTGAAACGTGCCCAACCCTGGCCGAGACCACGAAAACGCTTTTCGATTTCCGGGATCAACTCCTGGTTGATCGCATCGCCATACGGTCCGAGATTGGCCGAATTGACTGCATAGCTGTCATCGTAATAAGGATTGGCATGTTCGATTTCTATGACGATGAACCGTGGAAACTTCGCCGAGAGCCACTTCTTGTAGAAGGCGTACGCTTCCTGCTGTTGAATCCGGTTGTAGCCCGCCAGGTGGAAACGGGTCGAATAGTCCGGTTTCAGATCGGGGTCCGGGGGCGTGGTGCGAAAATCCGAGATGTCATCCGGATAGTGTCCGTGAAATACCATGAGGGGATAGTGGGCCTGCGGATGCTGGTCGAAGTCTTTCGGCAACAACACGTACGCGCCCAAATACACATCACGGCCCCAGAACTTCGACAGCAAGTCGCTGCGGATCTTTACGTGCTTGACGAATTCCGTATCGGCCTTGGGGACGATGGCTGCAACTTGGCTGTCCAGCGTTAGCGCGATCGTTTGCGGATGAGCACCGTCGATGTGCACGGCAATAGGTTTGGAATACAGATTGCCGGGCTTGGAATTCCAATGCTGTCCCTCACCCTGGTCCGGCGGCAATTTGAGTACGCGCCCGTCGGCAAGATGAAAGGTCTCGTAGCGGTTCAGCACCGCTTGAACGTAGTAATCGCCAGGCGGCACAGCCGACAAGTGCGCCGCCGGCCAGCCGAACGCAGTGTCGTCCAGTCTCACCGCCGTGCCGGGCGACATGGCATCGACGGTCAGTCCAAAAAGATAGGGAGAGTCGAGCGGCTCATTGGATTCGACATGGTCGCGGGGCTCGCGTTTCATGTCGTGGCTCAGCAGCAAAATGACGCGACCATCGAGCGGTGCACCGCTCATCGTGGCGGGAAACGAGACGGTGAAGGACGTGCCGGCGGCAGCCGCACCGCCTGCAGCCGGACCATCGCCAGCCATGCAGCGTGAAGAACATAGGGCCGCTAGGGCTGCCAAAACGAAAGCAACGCGCATTCCATATACTAGCAAGTGGCGCTGGCACCTCAATGAGGGCTGAAGCGCAGGCCGGTGATCTTGCCATCCTCGCCCAGCACGATACGCCATTCGAGCGTCGCATTCTGGAATCGAACGAGGTAGATGTCCCAACCGTGCTCGGACGATCCTGAGAAGATCACGGACTGAAGTGCGCCGCACTGTGCGAGCAATGCTTGGCTGGCACCCACCTGCGGCCGCAGCAGCGCGGCCAAATCAGGTCCGATGCGGTCGAAGTTGACCTTGCCGGCCGCGAGTTCGGCGATGACCCTGCGCAACGCATCTTCCGTTCCCGGGTGCGGTGCAGCTGAGGCAGCGGCCGAGTCCGAGGGTTCGCGGTCGCCAAACGTAAGGTGTCCGAGCGTCGCGCCGAAAACCGGTAGGCCAACCAGCGCGAGGATCGCGAGCGCAGCGGCTGCACCCAGCCGCTGGAACTTCAAGCGGGCGGTGAGCCACGCAAGGCCTGCCCCCAGCACCGCGAGGCAGGCGGCTAAAGTCCACGCGTCCGGTGGCGCAGGGATGCCGAAATGCAGCGCGGCGAATACCAACCCGGCTTGCGGCGCGACCGAAGTCATGAGCAGCGGGCCGATGGATTTGAGGCGCGCCCAGCGCAACGCCGGTATCAGCACCACGATGTTGCAGGTCAGGCTGACCAGGCAGGCGAGCTCCACGTGCAGGATCGACAAGCGCTCAGGATGCAGCGCATGCGCGATCGTTGCACCGAGCAGGCAGCCGGCGAGGGTCGGCAGCACCAGCATCGAAAGCATGATGACGGCCAAGCGCGTGGGGCTGATCGGCAATAGCCGCAGCACGCGTGCGCAACTCAACAGGGACCTGGCGCTCAGCGAGGCGCTGGACGCGACCAGTGTGATCATCATCACGTCGACCACAGCGGGCAGCAACGGCAGCGTGAAGAACAGGCCGATCGCCACACCGAGCGCGCAGCAAGTGCCGACGAGCGGCGACCAGAGGGGAATGAAACCCATCCCGCCGTGCCAGCGCGCGCCTTCTTCATCCATCGAGTTGGGCGCACACGGCGTAGCAGTGGCCGCGTGCGCCAAGCGCTCGCGCTGCGTCCAGACGAGCCCGGCGAGCCCCATCCCCAGCGCCAGGGAAATCCACGGCCATGCGGTGAACCCAGAGCGCATCGATACGAGCGGTAGCGCGGCGATGGCCGGTGCCAGCACCCACAGGGCCGCGGCAGCAAGCCCATGCAGGCGCGGATCGTCGCCGTCCTCGCGCTTGACGCCGACCTCACGCCAGCTGCGCGGCATGGGCAGGAAGGGCACTAAGGCCATCAGAGGCAACGCGGCGCAGAGGCCGAATGCGAGTTCCAGCAACTTGACCTGTGCATCAGGCACCTGCACGAACAGCTGGCCGGCCAGCGGAATCACCAGGATCGAGCAGAGGCAAGGCGCGATGACGCGCAACAAGAACAGCACCGAACCCGCGTCGCGCGTCGACAACGGCAATCGCAGCAGGTCGCGGTGGGTCGGCACCTTGCGTAAGAACAGCGGCCAGCCGATGCCAAACCAGAATGCCAACAGCAGAATGGGCGCGAGGCCCGGTCGTCGTAGCGCGATACCGCATGTTTGTGCGGTGTAAAACACCACCAACAAGTAGTAGTACGCCAGTTGTCCATTGGCGCGCAAGGTCCCCAACGTCGCGCGCCAGACTGCGCGGTTCACGACAGCGACTCCGCGGTGCGCGCTGCGCCGTCCTTGCCGACGAGCGCCAGGTACAGCTCTTCGAGGGTGAGTGCAGATTCGGCAAGCGGCGAGCCTCCAAGTCGCGCTTGCCAATCGTCGCGAGTCTCCTCACGGTCCACGAGTACCCGCGCCCGGTCGCCTGAGCGCGCAATCAACTGGATACCCGGCTGTTCGGGCAAAGGGTCTTGTGCTCGCAACGACACGTCGAGCTGCATGAACCGGTCGGTCAAGGAACCCAAATCCGCGCACAGCCGCACGCGGCCGCGATCGAGCAGCGCGACGCTATCGGCAAAGCGCTCCAGCTCGGCGAGTTGGTGTGTGGCAATCACGATGGTCCGCCGGTCGGTCTGCATCCTTCGCAGCAGATCTGCGAACAAGAACTGCCGCGCGGCAGGGTCCAGTCCCGTCGTCGGTTCGTCGAGCACCAGCAGCTCAGGGTCACGCGCCAGCGCCATGACCAGCGACAGCTTGTTCTTCTCGCCGAATGACAGGTCCGCGATCGCTTGAGTTCGCTCGAGAGCAAACGTCTCCAGCAGCGCCGCGCAGCGTGCTTCGTCCCAGTCCGCATAAAATCCGCTGACGAAATCGATGGCCCGCCCGACGCGCCGCCATGGGGCGTAGCTGGTTTCGGGGCCCGCGTAAGCAAGCCTTCGTTTGACCTCGACTTCATGGGCGCCCACATCGAGTCCGTGCACGCGCACCGAACCCAAGTCGGGCCGTCCAATACCGGCCAACATGTCGAGCGTGGTCGTCTTGCCCGCGCCATTCGGCCCCACCAGGCCAAAGATGCCGCCGCGCGGTATGGCGAAGGACAGAGGCCCCAGCGCAAAGCGTCCCTGGCGTTTGGCGAGTCCGGTGAATTCAACCGCATTCTCACTCATGATGGTTTGCTCCTCAACGCATGCAGTGCTTGTGTCAACAGAGTTTGCAATTCGCGGTCGCCGAGGCCGGCCTCGACCCCGGCGCGCGCGGCTTCGGCAAGCGCCGCTGCCGCTGCGCTGCGCGCCGCATCGCGGGAACGGTCATCACCGTGCTCGGCGACAAAAGTGCCGAGACCCTGGCGGCGGCGGATGATGCCCTCGCGCTCCAAATCCTCGTACGCCCGCTTGACCGTAATCACGCTGACCATGAGTCCCTCGGCCAGCAGCCGGTAGGAGGGGAGCAAGGTGCCCGGCGCCAAACGGCCAGCGCTAACCTCGCGTTTCACCGCCAGCACGATCTGGCTATACAGCGGTTCAGGCGCTGCGAGAGACAGCGGCCCCAGTTGAAGGACTAAAGAATCCGTGACCATGTACTGAGTATATTAAATATACACAGAAAATCAAGCAAGTTAATCCTGCTGTACCCTGTGATCGACGTCGCAGTGCCGTGCGACTCCACTCCATCACACTGGCCATTAAGATCGGGCCGGCGGCAGGACCCTGTGTGGCTTCAAAAAACTCGAATAATTGTGCGGCGTTGGCGTGGTGGGCGATTTCATTGAGCCTTGTCATCGTCGGCGTGGTCCAAGCAGCCGGCCCGGTGGAAGTTTTGGATACGTATCCCGCCGGTGAGACCGTCGCGTTGAATCGCAATCAAAACTTTTATTTGCATCTGCGGTATAGCTCGGACCATCCGATCGTCATCTGGGCGCGGCCGTACTTTCATGGCGAGCCGATCAATGCTGGCAGCAACGGCTCCTTCACTTACACCGGCAGCGGCGAGGCTCTGAGCTGGTTCTTCTTGCTATCGAAGGACGCGCAGGTGGACGAGATCCGCATAGCCGCCGGCGACGGCTCACCGCACGGGACGCCTGTGGTTGCGAGTTACCCCATCCGCCTCACCCTCAGCGATACACAGAGCGTTGTAACCCCCGAGCCGGAATGGTTACCGCGCCTCAAAGCTCGCGATGCGGCGCGAACGCGGCAAGCCTATGAGGAGCAGACCCACAAACCGGTTTCGGCGATCGATTCCCTGGCGGTCAGTATCCTTGGTTGCGGCATGCTTGCGATCGCCGCATTCGGCTTTGTCATGCCGCTGAGGGCTCTCTGGCGTTGGCGCGGCGGGTGGCGCGTGGCCGCGATTATCCCGGCGGCACTCATGGTGCTCGTCGTGTTGCGCCTTATCATCGGCACGACGATTGACCCGACCTCTCACAATCTTTGGCCGTTCGAAATCATGATCGTGGGCGGCCTCAGCGCCCTCATGATGGGAGCACTGACCCTGCTGCGTAAGCACTCGATGGGCGCGGGTCCGCCCTGACGCCCTGATTGATAGTGTTCGACCAGCCGCCCGCGTGCTTAGAAAGAGTAACCGGTGGACAGCACCCAGGCCTGGGGTTTGAATTTGATCGTGGCCGTGCGTTCGATGCCCTCGGTGTCCGCCGTCAAATCCGTGTTGACCCGGCTGATGGAGTAAGAGGTGTACACGTGCCAATGGCCGGAGACGTTGTAGCTCAATCCCACGGTTGCCGCCGGACCCAGCGAGGAGGTGAGCGACAAGCGGGTGGGTCCGCCCTCGGCATCATTGCCTTGTGCATTGGAGACGCGATCGTAAAACGCGGTGTAGTTGACCCCCACCCCGATGTAGGGCCGCCACTTCGAACTCACCGGCAAAAAATTGTATTCAAGCAGAAGCGTGGGTGACAGCCAGCGCGCCGAGGACACCACCACGCCGTTGTAGGGCACCGATCCCACAGTGGCGGGACCTCGGCCCTCCACCTTGCTGAGCGGCGGGTAGCCCATGGCGAGTTCCACCGACAAATTGTAGGGCAGGGAACGGACGTAGCCGAGATACACCGTTTCGAGGTTTTGGGCCTTGAAGTTCACGCCTGCAGGCACGTAGGGACCGGCCAAATCCGTCGCGCTCGTATGATAGAACACCGAATAGAGTCCGATACGCGCGCTATTGTTCCATACCTCGTCGTCCGCCGCGGCCGGCAACGCGCTCAGCAGCGCAGTCGATGAAAGTGCAGCCATCATCGCGCTGAGTTTGAGTTTCATGGCTGCGCTCCCAGGAATTGATTGAAGAAGGAACGTGCCGCGAGCGAGCAGAAGGGCGCTACGTTCACGTGATATCCCTCCACCACCTGCTGCTCGGCGGCAGTCAGAGAAAGACCGCCGCCGGCCGCGGACATATAGAATTCCAGCAGCGCCCCCTGGCTGGCGATGAATGCCGTTTGCACTTGCGCAAACGGACCCGCCGGCGTTCCGTTCACGTCAAGCACCTTGACCAGGCCGGACGCCACTTGCTGCGGCCAGAACGCTGCCATGGTTTCAGTATTCACGCTGAAGAACACCGTCGGATCCTGATCGCCCCCGCACAGTAGCGTGGGCGAGGTGGGTGACCAGCCGCCGTTGCGCAAATCGTTCACGTAGAACGCCTTGCGCAAGGTTTGCGTGGGGACCGCGGAGGCGAGCGGCACGCCCGCGCTTGGGGTGGGCACGGCGCCATCCGGATTGGTGGCGGCATCGGTGGCGTAGCTCACACGATAACTGTTGATGACCAGGTATGGAGAGCCGAAACCCAGCTGAAATAAGGGCGTGTCCGGATTGGTGGGATCGTTCGGAATTGCCAACGCCGCGGTCAGGCCGGCCGACAGGGCTTGCTGTCCTGGAATGCTCACCACGGGAGTGGTGCTGTCGAACAGCGCAGTTTCGGGCAGCAAGCCTTCCGAAAACAGCGTGTCGATGGGGGTATCGCTGGGCAGCAGCGTGTCGATGCCGTTGGCATACGTGGTCGAAAAAATATCGGTCGTCGCGCTATAAATGTTGCCGTAGGCGTGCTGATAACTCGAGATCAGCAGAGGAGCGAATTCGGTGGATCCCAAATCCACGCTGCCATAGAACAGCGCATCGCCGAAGGCTTCGAGCGCGTAGGGGCCGGACATCGGCGCCGCGGCCGTCACGGTAACGCGTGCCGCTTGCAAAGCCCGCTGCGTCGCCATCGCGACGTGGCCGCCCTCGGAGTAGCCTGTCACGAATAGCTGGAGATTGTCGCTGGTGGTGGCGCTCAATGTGGTTGGCAGCGCCGTGCGCGCCGCAGTGAGAATGTCCATCATCTCGCCGGATTGCTGGGCGGCATTCAAGAAAGGGTGGTAGCCCAGGGTCGATATGTCGTAGCCGGCATAATTTGGCGCAACCACGATGTAGCCTTGGGCGGCAAACATCGCGGCGATCAACGCACCTTCGGTATTGGTCGGGTCCGTGATGTCGGCAAGGTTGAGCGCTTTGTTCGCGTTGGTGCCGTGCGCATAGAGAACGATCGGCCTTGGGCCGCTGCAACCGGCCCCGCCGGTGGGCACCATCAGAGCGCCCGAGGACTCGGTGGTCTCGCCGGCGCCGCCCACCGTCCAGAACTTGAGGTAATAAAAGTCCACGCCGCAGGCCGGCGTGCCGGCCACTGCCAGGAGCTCGGCGCCTTGCGTGGAGGCCGCCAGTTCAGTCGCAAACGTCGCCGCATTCAGCGATGCAATCCGCAGCGGAGGGTCGACAGCGAGACTGCCCGGCGTGGTCGAATTGTTGATCTGCCCGGTTTGGGAACTGCCATTGGTGCACGCAGCGAGCAACGTGCCGGCCACGACCGCACACAGCCATTGAGAAATCTTGATCATTGGACATCTCCCGCATCCACGAAATATACAAGCGCGCCGGCTTAGCACCGCTTACAGGGAATTCTTTGTTCTAGGGTTGGTTGCCAGCCGGTATTACGACGCCGGATTCTACGCTACATGAAGCCGGGAGTACTATCGCTCCACCCAGACTTCCGATGGAACACTTTGTTCGTCGCAGTCCACGGCGAGATCCGGCGCAGCGCGTTCGATCACCAAATAATCCCCTGCCTCGAGCGCGACCAACGGGTGATGCCACACACCGCGCGCGAGATTCACGCCCTGGCCCGGTGCGGTACGAAAAGCGCGCAGCCGATCGAGTTGCGGTTCAGCATCCGGGGGGACGACGATCACCAGAAAGACTTGTCGATTCAAGGGAATGAATGCCTGGCTGCCCCAGCGATGGCGTTCCAGCAGCCGCAATCGCAAGGGCAACGCGCAGGGACCGGCACGGTAGATACTGATCATGGGTCGTCCGCCCGCATGCGCCGTATCGATGCGCGCGAGATCGCCGAAGCGCTCGGCGTAACCCTGATTGATGAGGGTGGCAAGGTCAGGCCGGTTTGTGTCGATGACGTCGCCGAAGCCCATGAACCCGGCGGCCGTGAGCGGTTCGCTGTTCAGCGTCCACCGCGGCGGCTGAGGGTTGCCCACTAGAACGCCTGGACCGTGCCGCGCGGCACGAAGCGGCCCATGCCCTCCCGACCCAACCACTGGGGTCCGTCAACGATGAGGTTGCCGCGCAGGAAAACCTTCTCGACCCGACCTCGCAGAGTCCGGCCCTCGAGCAGGGTGTAGTCACAATTGCTGTGCAGGGATTCGGCCCGAATCACCTGGCTGGCATTCGGATCGAACACCACCACATCCGCGTCACTCCCGACCGCAATCGTGCCCTTCCTGGGAAACAGGCCGAACAGTTTGGCCGGCGTAGTGGCGGTGAGCTGCACGAAGCGATTGAGCGACAGCTTGCCCTGCAGCACGCCGATATCGAACAGGCTCACCATGCGCGTTTCGATGCCGGGCGCGCCATTGGGAATCAGCGAGAAATCCTCCTTGCCGCGCTGCTTCTGCAGTCGATAGCCCAAGTGGCCTTCCTTCATGCAGAAGGGGCAGTGGTCCGTCGCGATCACCTGCAAATCGTCGTAGCGCAACGCGCGCCACAAGTGTTTTTGATCCTCGGGGGTCCGCAACGGCGGGGTCATCACGTATTTGGCGATCTCGAACTCATCGGTGGAATAAACCGAGTCGTCGAACAACAGATAGTGCGGACAGGTCTCGGCGAACACCGGGATGCCTTCGTCACGCGCGGTGACGATGTGCTTCAGCGCCTGGTTCGAGGATACGTGCACGAAGTAGATCGACGCCTCCGCGAGTTCAGCCAGACGGATGCCGCGATGCGTGGCTTCACCCTCCATGACGGCGGGCCGGGTCAGTGCGTGGTAACGGGGCGAGGTGTGTCCCGCGGCGAGCGCCTCCTCGATGAGAAAGTCGATCACCGTGCCATTCTCGGCGTGCAAGGCGAGCATCCCGCCGTCCGCGCCCACCTGGCGCAGCATGCGGAAGATCGCCGCATCGTCAGCCATCATCACACCGGGATATGCCATGAACATCTTGAAGCTGGTCACGCCCTCATGGCGCATGGCGTGGCGCACGTCGGCGAGCACCTGAGGGTCAACGCGCGTCACGATCACGTGCAAGCTGTAGTCGATGTTCACTTGGGGATCGGCGCTGGCTTGGGCGCGCGCGATGGCGCCTAAGGGCGAATCTGTGGCTGTCTGCAACGCAAAGTCCACCACCGTGGTCGTGCCGCCGAAGGCGGCGGCCTTGGTGCCGCTCGCGAAGGTGTCGCAAGTGATGGTGGGTCCGATCCGGTTCTCCATGTGCACGTGCGTGTCGACGCCGCCCGGCAGCACATACAGTCCGGTGGCATCGACGATTTTGACGTGATCCCCCACCACCAGCTGCCTGCCGATGGCTTGCACCACGCCCTGGTCGAGCAAAACGTCGGCCACGTAGTCATCGCTCGCCGTGATGATGCGGCCGTTGCGGATCAGCGTGGCGCTCACAGGGTGGTTCTCATGGGATCACCTCGTCGAGATGTTGAATCAACCGATCGATTTCGCTCAAGGTGTTGTAGTGCGCGATGGATACGCGAATCACGCCGCCCTGTG
>Ga0116227_10007814_pt1 | contig 20630 bp, 16 predicted proteins | sample S1TSphgellanicum_FD_89693 | JGI IMG/M metagenome (GOLD analysis project Ga0116227, IMG submission 89693) | Host-associated microbial communities from peat moss isolated from Minnesota, USA - S1T2_Fb - Sphagnum magellanicum MG | ecosystem: Host-associated > Plants > Peat moss > Unclassified...
AATAAAGAATTTGATTTTTGATAATGGTTATGATTATGATACTTCGTTTATTTTTTTTTTTTTTTGGGGGGGGGGGGGGGGGGGGGGGACATCCTCTTTTTTGATGCCTATATAGTCCAATGTGTTGCAACTGTTGTTCCTTTTCTTTCATGGCACATTGAACATCATGTTGCACTAGCTCTTGATGGCCATAGCCGCCAAAAGATGGGGCATGTGCATTTGGGGTTCACAAGAAGTATGCCCTTATTCTTCTTGAAATTAAACCAAGAGTACAAGAAGTTAGTTAAGTCAGGAAACATTTGAGTAACATGCTCTTGTGTCACCCATGTAATATCAATAAGATGAAAGAAATATGCAAAGTCTTCTCATTCCAAATTTTGGTTTGTTGTTGTTGTGCAAATAATGGGTATAAACCTTGACATACAAGAGGTTGGAACATGTTCAAATCTATGATGGCCAACTTTCCTTGCATTGTTTCCTATTTATGTCATTACATGTTTGGTTGCCCAACAATAGTATAAAAATTATTTAACATTTTAAAAATGAAAATTGTTTATTTTTTCAATTCTACATTCATTAAATTTCTCTTCTATTTTAACTATTTTGGTGGATTCTCCTTTTGTTTCTAATTGCACTATTTCTTGAACTTTGGACTCATCACTCTTTGCTTCTAATTTCACATTTACATTGGTCTATTTTACTATTACTCTCAACTTTCTTGCACCAGGTACTAGAAACTTAAAATTTTTTTGGAGCTCATATATAATAAATGGTGGTAAGGTGGACATGCCTCTTCTTAGTTGAGAGGAATGAATGTTTCAATTTGCACTTGTCTAAATTTGGATGTCTTGTTGAGATTGTGACACTATTCTTTTGGTGGGAAAATTTACAAATAGGTTCAAGGATCTTTTCTAGGTTCATCGTAAATTATGCAATCGCACTATCCCAAGCTTACAATGTGTCCTTTAATTGGATTCCTACAAAGAATAGAAATGTTTTTTGCACCCCATAGATTGATTTTATAAGACAGTTAGAGTTTAAACCTTTTATGGTGATGTTGTTCCCCTTAATTTGAATATAATAAATCGCCTTCCATCCCCAAACATTTTATGTTATGAATTACAAGATCTATAAATTTGTTTTATCACACCTTTAACCAAATACTAAAAATACCATGCATACATATTTTTGCATATTTATGTCATTGTGTGTGCTTTGTAATGAGATAACTAACAACCCATTATCAAACAATGACATCACATAATGAGTCACAAAATCTACAAATTTGTCCAAAATGACATTCTTCACCAAACACTTAAAATCCCATGCATTGGGATATTTTCAAATCTGCAAATATTTGTGTGCAATGGAAGGTGAAAACTCTTACCCTAACATCATAATACTGTTTTATATGATTGAACACTTTATTTGAATGAATATTACATCTATGCCCATGATCCAACACATTTCCAACATTCTTGGTTGTAGTTTAGACTATTTTCTCACCAAATGTTTGGTCAAAGTCATGGCTTGACCAATGGAAGGTGTTTGGCAAATTGGTCATGGCATCTTTTATGAACTAATTTGACATTCATTGATGGGAAGGGTGTTCGATGATAGGCCTAATTGCCCTATGTGTTTGTCCCTCCATTTTAAAGTTGCTATGATATTGTAGTACATTGTTAGCTTTGTTGAAATATTGATTAATTTTGAAACTTTCATTTTGATAAATAGAAAATTCTTGTAGATTCAACATTTTCTTAAGAAATTGCTATTAATTGATTTTTTGGGAAAAATTTCAACATTTCTCAAAATATTATAATTAGTGTTGAAACTGCCAAGGTAGTAGGGTATCTCTTTGGAGCTCCACACAACATAATGTGCCCTAAAGGTAAGTTTGTGAAATCAAAGGACTAAAGGAAAAGGGTATGTTTGCCTTTGCATTCTAGGTACCCTTCACAATTATCCGAAGGCAGTCAAGGGTAAAATTGTGATAAATTTACCTTTACCCTCATGGTATACACAACAAGATAAACCCTGAGAGTAAAACTTTAACAAAGTCGTACATACATTTTACCCTATACTACAAAGTATGAATGAAACTAACACAAGATTCATAACATGAAAATGTTGGAAATATGAAACAAAGGGTTTTACAAAACCATACATACCTTAGTATACCCCCAAGAGTAAAAATTTAACAAAAATCATACATACATTTTTACCTTGAGGGGTTTACAAAATCATAAAGCACTCAAAGAGAATCTATAGTGTATTTGGAGGGCACCTTATATCCATCAATTTCCCTCCTAGAAAATGGGACGGATATTATGCCTACTCCTCAATAGCAAGAGGGTTCTTACACCTATAAGTAGGCATAATTTCCCTCCCACTATCGAGGAGTAGGCACAATATCCCTCCCACTCCTACACCTCGTGATTTATGTAGGTTTGGTTCATGATAAATTTTGCCTGGTGCTTTGCGATAGGTAAAGAGCCCATGGGTGGGTACATTCTGAAAATGCAGTGCCAGACTCAGCTATATTGTCTCATCCTAGGCCCCTTATTTTTGAGAATGCCCTCACCCTAGGGCTTTACCCTACATGATACCCCTGGGCTTTACCCTAAACCCTAAACCCCAAGATCATTGTACCCTCCCCACATCAGTACAAGGAGGATAAGGGGAAGGGGCATTTGGAGATGGATCCCTAAACCCTAAACCCCTCCCCCCCTTTAATTGCCCAAAAGATGAGAACAACAGAATAATAGAGTACAATAGAAGGAAGATGTGTGCAAGGGGACACAGGCCAGAACTGAGAGTGGCAGGAGGAGGATATGAATGCAGCAGGGCTGAGTGTATATAACTTAGGTGGCTGAGCTGAAGTGTACATACTACAAACAAAATGGCCATGCATGCACATGGTGTGTTCCAGCATTAAAGTGGGCCTTCCACCCATGCTTCCAATGTACTACTACTGTATAGAGTAACCAGAAGACCTCCAATTTGATACTACAATATATCAGATACATACATTTATATGATACCTCCTGTCACTCATGTTCAGTGTTAAATAATGAGAGAGAGAGAGAGAGAGAGAGAGGGCGAGTTCTGAATATATATATATATATGTATGGAAAATTTTGACCTGACCTTAATGGATTTTGAAAAGATTTTTCACGAATTTTTGGTATTCAAAATCTTTGAACTTGCTGAACTTGGAATCAAAGCCAATGGATGATCATCGTCATTATACATACGTTCCAATTGTTTATGAGCTTATGAGACCTTTGTATACTTTATGTTCCAGTTGTTTATGAGTTTATGAGACCTTTGTATACTTTATACTCAAAATGTGTATGTGTTTATGAGACTTTTGTATATTTTAGATTCAACTGTTGAAATTCTCAAATATTCAAATTGGGATTGCTGGACCCATTTTTTGAAAATTAATAATAATAATAATAATAATATATTTCGACAAAATCGATCGATTATCAGTGGCAGGTATGGTAGATGATAATGCATTTGTTGGCCTTGCCTACTACCAAGGAAAGGATATTGTGTTTAGATTCATTATAGAGTAGTAGCTTAAGGGATTTTGGCCCCTAGGTAATAATAATAATAGGTGTATTTTTATTATATGAGGATTTTTGAAAGATGATATTTTGGCTTGTGTTGAAACTTGAGAATAGTTATAGAGTTTTAATATCTTGAAGGATTTTGGTTTCTTTTGGAGGATTTTTTGAAGATTATATTTTTGCATGGCAAAATATTTGCGTTTTCATAAATTCTTCTTTTGCCTTAAGATACTTTTTAATGTAAATGGCAAGGCCAGAGTGTGACACAACCCCTTGTTGTTTTGGCATAAGCTTGTCATGGACTAGTTAGTTAGTCAAGGGCTCCTCACACTTCTCCAATATCAAACCATACTTATTAATCGCGAGGCGGCCATGCAGACACTCAAACTCAAACAGATGGAACAACAAAAACAAGCCCCTTTCTACTTTTGGATACACCATGTGCAAAGGTTCTTGAGAGACCTATTCAACTTGTAGTAAGCTAAGCAAAAGAAAGGACATCAGTAGTTCCACCAGCAGCTCACTAGCTAGTGAGCAATCTTTGGACTGACTTGGAAGTTGGTTTTGGGGGATTTAATGTGTGCAAGTCATTCTTTTGTACAAAAGAGTTATTTTTAACTCCCAAAGAATGAGATCCATGGATTGATCCTGGGGACCCATCTCTCTCTCTCTACCTGGAGGATGATCATGTGACCCTAGCACCCACCAGTGCACCATCATCCATTGGAAACCTGTTACTATAACTCAGTTGTGGATGAAACATGATTAAGTTGAAATCCAAGGTGAAATCCACAACTGAGTTACCAAGGTTTCACATTTGGATGTTGGGTACACAGCTAACCCCACTATGGTTAGTTATGGCACAGGAATATATATAATGGAAACAGGAAACATGCACATGCTGATCAGGGCTTTTTTCTTTTCAAATTTTTTGTTTTGAAAGTTTGGGAAATGTTTTAAATTTTTTTTAGCAATTTTATTTGAATTTAAAATAATTAATTTCTCGAAATTTTCAAAAAAATTTGTGGCCACAATGTGAATATTTTCTTTTTAAAAAAACGCTGATGGGTGGCCTTTATTACCTACCCTCAATGATGAGTACACTTGGCCCTTCTTGGACATGCACACACTAGTGTAGGCCAAAGTGTTTTGTAATTCTCCATGAGCAATCTAAAATGGTTGTTCCCAAGTTCTAGGAGGAACCTCCAATCTTGGTTCTTAAAATTTGTGAGGATTGGGTTCTAGTTAGGTTTTGGTTTTTTTTTTTCCCAACTATGGGACTTAGTTTTGGTTCCAGTTTTTCTACATTTTCAACATAGTCTGGTTGTTGATTTTAGAGTAGGTTAGGTTAGGCTTTGGGTAACCTCCCCCATTAAGTTCCAAAATCTTAAACATCACTAAAAACAATGAAAAAAGGCAAATTTTTATTGTTAAAAAAAATCAAATTGTGTAAAAGCTTTGACAAGGTCAAATTAAGTCAAATTAATGTATCTTAAAACTCTAAACTACATTATTAGTTTCTAATGGATCAGTTCAATTTATTGTTTAAGCCAATTGATCTCATGTTTTCCCCTCTCATGCACTTGTATGTCAACTTTGAGATGTGTGATCTTGCTACCCTTGAAATTAGCGCTTAGACTTTCTCGAGTGTGCCATAATTCACCCTTACCCCTAAACACTAAACGTCCAAAAGCCCCAGAATTAGAACTGAAACCAAACTTCTATAAACATTCCGGTGCAATTCTAATTCTCATATCATCTTGGAACTGGACCCCAGGTCTCCAGTTACACTCAAGCTCAAGACCGAGCGTCAGTTCCCACCCAGTTCCAGAACTTGTTATTCTCAACTTGAGTCTCATTCCACCCAGTTCTAGAACTGAGACCCAATTCGACAAAGGCTCTTAACCAGAAAAGGGCACCCAACACTGTTTTTTATCAATGATTTGTGGTTCTCAGGTTTTGTTGATGGCCTCTGGTTCTTTAATATTTTCAAGATCAAAGCAACCTCTAGTTCCAGGTTTTTGAAGAAGTTTCAAAGAATTGCTTGGTTCTCACCAAAGAACCAACAGTTTAGGGTTTAGGGTTCCTTTGAAAATCAAGAAGCAGATAACACTAGAGTTTAGTTTTTTTACCCCTCCCCTACAGAGTTGAAAGGAAAGGCATCTATCTACTTGGCCCTGGGAACAAATTAGTTAGTTATTGCTGGGACCCATTGGGCCCAAGAGGCACTACTTATAAAGTATTAGCTAGCTAGCTCACAAATTATTTTGTCAGGCACTAACTAAGAGATCATGTTTTAATGTCAGTGTCTGTATCTCTTGCAAACTTCAAAGCTAAAAATATATATATATATGGCAATTTGTGTGCTCATTCTTGGGACCACTTGGATTATCATCAACTTGTGAAGTCTCTTCAACTGATTCTGAGTATGCATTCCTGTATCTCATAGTATGGCAACAGTGATTTCAAACTGGAGCTTGAATGCGCCATGTTTCAACCTGATGCTAGTCTATTGAAATAAGTGGGGATGAAGGGAACCAAATACATGTGAGCTAGACATACATCCACAATTCAGAGGATATTACGTGTGTTTTGGGCTCTTCTTTTATTCTAATATAACCCCCAGTTTTGGGCTGTTGAAAATTGAAGAAACCCGCAACACTGGTTATTACAACATAATTTGTTGTTTTAATGAGGTTTAAGCATACCATCAAAAGAGGACATGCAGGTGCAAATGGCAAAGTAAGACGCCTTTCACTCCATTTCAATCCATGACAAGTATTTTACTTTTACGGCATGCTAGTCATCGCGATTTAGGCCTTTGGGTGAACCAGGACTTACACCCATATCGTTAAATTAAACCCTAATGTTTGTTGGAGCAGGCTGTTAAATGGCCTTGGGTGAACCAGGACTTACACTGGTACCGTTAAAAAAAACCCTAATTTTGTTTTTGGAGCCGAGAGTTTCCCAATGCAAAGGACTGGCAGAAAATTATTCTTGGACTGAACTAATCAACTGTAAACTACTCTAAAACCAGTTACCTGACACCTAGTGAAAGACTCTGAAAATCATTGTTGAAGTTCCCTTAAAGCTTAAGCTATAGACTAATGCAATTGAACAATGACAAAATCAAATCTGTGGAACTTGGGAATGTGAATTCACCACCCCTCCCTTCCTACCTCCCTCCCCAATAATTATTGGAAAGACTGACTCTGGGTGTTAGAGCGAGGATCCCAGAGAAGTCAGGAGAGTTGCATGGAAGAAGTATTGTAGTACATTCACACATGATTGCCAGAGAGCCAGAGATTGAGAGTTGAGGGTTTTTTTAAAAAATTTATGTAGCAGCCTCTACCTAATTTAACTCGAAGCTCATAGAAAAACAGGTATGGTCATCTACCATGAACTTAACTTACTTGGGTGGACTACTTTCTTTTGAGTGCAAATATTTTATAAGGGTGTGCAAGGAACAGACTTTTGATTATTTGTCAGACATGGATGATTATTTTTTTTAAGTTCATGAATACAACTTGGGGATGACAGTCATCAAACCTTTTTGAAAAATACGGAAATATTATGTACTTAGTACTACCTCACTATAGGAAAATCCAATTTTTATATTGGGTTTTTCTGTAGTGTTCTGATCTGGGCATGGCCAGATTTGGGATGTCATAAAATGCAAAGATGTTATCCTGTAACGTACCATATATTGTGTAGATATGACAATCAGATTAAGAAACAAGGAGGATAATGGCATTTCCTCTCAACACCCAAAGTGAGAGACTAACATGCATGTTGATGCCGACAAATTAGAAAAGAAAAAATATTCAACTAACACGAGTGTACGGTATAAAATTAATTGCCATGAAAGACACAAATTGCTTGTAATGCACTTCTGTTTGTTTGCAGACAATGTGGAAATTTCTTAACCCATGACAAAGATCAGTAACTGTAGTCATCACCCCAAGGCAAGTTATGGAACCCATGACGAAGATCAGCAGTAGTAGTGATCACCTTGTGAAACCAAACTATGACATGAGTAACATGACATTTTAAAAGTTTACATGAGCTTTTAATTAATGTGAAAAGTATTTGTTGCAAAACTTGAATTTGTGACAAAACTCCAATGAAAACCAAATCCAACTTTGAGCCCCCAACATTATATGTGCACATAGTTGTTATTGCAGGCAGTACAAAAGTATCGTGTGCTTCTTTTTATCCATGTCCAGGTTGTGTCCAGTGCACCCAGACACATCTTGCTGTTGGCTATACACTTTGAGTCTAGTTATGCACATTTTGAGCTTGTAATGGACACCTAGCTCATCACAAGCTCAAGAACATGCATAACATAGCACTAAAGTGTTTCTGGGCATCATCTATTTCTGTTGAGAAAAAGATGGATTGGGCCAAGGACAACCAAAGGAAAAAGGAAGCAGGCAATATTTTTGTACTGCCTGCAATAACAACTAGGGTGCACATATAATGTTGGGGAACATCAACAATACCCAAATTCCTTCACCACTATTTGTTAAAACAAATTGTGAGACAATCTTGCAACTGTGAAGGCCTTTGATTTGGCTAGTTAAGGATCCATTTCCATTAGGCTACTCCGATCACATTTAAACATATTGTGCTGCAATCATAGCAGCCTAATGCAAAGCCATTGAAATAGGGCCCTTGTTTCTTGTTACATGGACGGGCACTTCCATTGGAGGCTGCAACTACATTGAAAATTTGCAATTAATCAATGTTAAGAACATTTTATCTCTAGGGCAAATTCTAGAAAATTTTCCAAGAAAAGACATGTTCCCATGAAAAAATAACAAATGTCATTTTATGATGATTCTTAGTTTGATTCAAAACTCTTACAATTCCTGCATTTGGTTAATTCTTGACTTGTAGAGTTTTGAAGTGAGTTGTGATTGTGAGCACAACCATCTGAAATAAATTTAATAAAAAGTTAGTGAAACAATAAGTGATGGAAAGTTGTTGATGGGGCAAAATCTGTGATCACAACTGCCTAATGAAAAGATATCATCTGTGCTGGAGATTATCCTTGACAATACACTCTTTATTGCAAAGGATAAGGAGAGTATTGCAATACTGGACAATAGTTCTATGATATGGATGACATGCTGGCTGGTCCAAGTTTCAAATTGGTCAAGATCCAACTCCTCAATCCATAAGGACACCAAGAGTATGGAGGCCAAACAATACTCCATGCAACTTGAGGTGGGTGCACAATCTGAACCATTTGATAAAAGCAGATCCATGCACACCCAATATGTGGGCCTCACCAATGTCTACTATATCCAAAATAATAGAGATATCCACAAAGTAACCCTAAACCCTTTCACACCTAAACCCTTATTTCAATCTCAAACATTGTTATCCACAAAGTGAAAAAAATTGATTGAATTTGGGTATATAAAATATGCTGAAAATACATCAACACATTAATGCATTGGATTTGAGAATATTTGTTGCACTCTTACACACAATTTTCTTGAAGTTGCCCATGAAAAAATATGAGGGAGGGGAAACTCATATTACCACTGAATTTGGTGATAATTAGAATTTCATTCCCTATTTAATAATTTACCTTTTTATATATGTAATGTTTTTTTTGCACTCCTTTATCACTAAACTTTGGGTACTGATCTTGTGTTTCCTCTCATTAAACAGATATCTCTAATGTGTGCAAGTTACTTTTTTACCCTCACTCATGCAAAAATTGAAATAATGGGACGGGGTAAAGTTAAACATCAATTAGTGTTACCACCACATGGGTCAATCATTGTGACCAACCAATCAAAGCTAATCAATCATATTTGTGATTTACCCTTTTGGAAAGTATGGTATCATGTGCACATTCAAAGGTCAGGTCCAAAACTCAATTTGGTGCTACCTATTTAAAATCTGAACTTCATCCAAATTAGAACCCTGAGTTTGGTCATACACATGGTGAGATTAAAAGAAAACCTGCAAAACACAGCACCAGAACCCTGAGTTTGGTCATACACATGGTGAGAGTAAAAAAAACAAGCCTGCAAAAAAATACATTAGCATTCAACTGGGGATGAAACTTGGAAAACCATCAATTTTGGTAATAAATTGAGTTTCATCCTGTCTTTCCTTTTGCCTGATATCGCTGAAAGTGGGGGGAGGGGGATAGGGGGTGAAAGGAGGCCCAAAGACAGGGTTACTTTACAGATAACTCTATTTTTTGACTGTTTACATTGACTTGTTTGGGAATCAAGAGGTACAGTTTGAATGTCATGAACATAAATCTAACAAACAACTCATCCTGTGTCTGACTCCCCTCACCAAAAGTTCCAACTTCCAACTCTGCAACTAACTTTCTTACATAATCCAAAGTACCCTTAACTTAGTTTTTTGTTTTTTAGGTACTTGGAGGTGATTCTTGAATGTAGATAGCAGTGTCCTTTTTTTAAACAATTTTGTGATGTCACTAACTAACTAAATAAATAAAAGAGTGTTGATTTTCTGAATTTTTTTTCAATGTAGCATAAGTGGCAATCATCAACCGGAAGCTGTAGGAAAAATGGCAATCATCCTTACCGGAGATTTAGCCAAATCTGATTATAAACCAGATATAAAGTACAAATCTTTAATTGGGCTTCTATATTTATGGCTACATTACTGAAAAGTAAACATAATTTTTTTGCGATTTTTTCTTGTTTTTTCCCTCCCTTTTGGCGATTGAAATCCTTCAATTTTCAAATTTAATAGTTTCAATTTTTGGCAAAATTTCGCTAGTAAAAAAGACAATGTGTTTACTAATGTGGTGATCATCCATTAAAAAAGGTTTAGCCAAATTTGGCTATCAATGAAATTTGAAAAATCTAAGCATCCTTCTATCTTGTTGGCTACCGTAACTGGGAATGTAATAAAAAAAAATCTGGCAAATTTTCTGAAATTTTTTTTTGAAAAAATTATGGTGACAGAAAACCCCCAATAATATCACTTGTTGTTTCTCAAATTTTGAAATAAATTTTTGCTAAGTGAGACATTTTCACCAATTGAAAAAAAGACTGGTAGACATATCTCAGGCAGCTTGGAAGAATGGGCTGGAATAATAATGGCATGCCAGCTCTGAGTGTCACCCATGAGAATGAGCAAGTCATGTTTTTGCACTAGATGACTAGTTTGGAATTTTGGTAAAAACCTTTGTGGCAAACTTTTGCAAATTTTCAACCTTAAATGTTTTTTAAAAGGATGTTCTATCACCAAATTCTTGCAGGGGTTCTGTAACCCAGAGTGAAAATATGTTGGTTTGGCTCAGCAAAATGGTTTTGGCCCAACATTTTCAGAGTTCACTGAGGCTACTAAAAGGCACAACAAAGCCTAAACACCTTCCAGAGAAGACTGTATTAAATCTGATCTGACTGCTGTTCTCTGTTACTGATTGGCCAATCATAATAGTTGAGCCAGGTGGTTTGCTATTAGTTGTCTCCCACTTATTTGTAGTCCCAATTTTAGTTTCATGGGTGGATTTGAAAAGATGTAAACAACTGAACTTGGATGTGAGAAATAGTTTTAGTTTCAGGGGTGGATTTGGAAAGAAGTAAATAACTAAACTTGGAGGTGAGAAATATTTTTGGAGGGTCACATACTAAGCACCACTGGAGATGCTCTAAGTGCAAACTCTCCAGAACCTCACCTCATACACATTCAAGGATTACATGTGGCGTTCACACGTACCATCAATCAGCCCAGATATGTCTCAATCAGCAAGAGGTCAAATTATAAACATACAATACTAGGATGGATGTCTTTATCCTTTACAGGTATGGCTGACAAAGCCTGACTAAAGAATGTCCAATACTCTCATGAATCCACCAGAACTCAGTTAACATCTCTTCATTCAACTTCCGTACCCAAATGAAAATTTAGGTTTTGAAAACATTCGATGACTTCAAAAGTCTAAACTAGGTCCAATATCAGTATCTTGACATCATCCTCACAACTATACACTAGCTACACAACAAAAGGTTGAACTACAAAACACCAGTCAAAATCCATTCAAAAAAGACACAATGATGACACCAGGATTGGTGAGTGCTCTGGTGTCTTGTCGGCTTTGTATGAACTACATAATTTCTTGGTAAATGGGAAACATAGAGACCAACCTATTCCACCAAAACTCGCTGGCATCACCTCTGGTGGAAAATTAGAGGTGTCATGACAGCTGTTCATTCACACCATGGGCTGCCACATCCATGTGCAAACTGCCATATCCAAGATGCACTTGTTGATTGGATCCAGGGACTTCACTGGGGATATCACAGTCGAAAGAATCTTCCCCAGAAGCTGTGGGTTTGAAAATGTTACTTTGATATCAATCTGTACTTGCAAGTTTGACTTTATCCATCTCCGGAGCTGACTAGCTCCTCAAGTCTCTGTAATTCATAAATGTAAGATAGAAATCCCAGATTAACTACCAGGTGTCCCCGTCCCCAACAGTACACTGCTGGTTGAGATGAGAGGAATATGTGATGAAATCTGGGGTTTGCTGGAAACCTGGGATGAAGTCCAAGCAAAAACGAAAAACAGCAGCCAGCTTCTGGGCATCATTGACAGAAGCTGCAGCTTGCAGAAACATGACTGGTGGCACAGAATCCACCTGCACATAAAATGAGAAAAATTTCAGGAGGGCAAGATGAGGAAAGAGAATTCTCTTGCCCCCTGAATACTGATCCTTCTTGAGGTATATTCATTTACACCCTTCAGCATTTGGGAAACTATACATGATCACAGACACAACTTAGGATAACAAAACACAAATTTCAAGGAAGTTACTGGAGGGATAGGGATGGCAACAGAATGGGTTCCATACAAGTCATGAAGGAATCACCCCATGGGACTGAACACTGATTATATTGGAATGTGCAAGCCCAGTTACTAGAAGCACAAGAGAGGAAGAAACAGAGAGAACCACCTTATTCCGCCGGATGTAGCGTAGGCCCTCAAGCATGCGCCCATCTTGCAGAAGCAACTTCACATAGTCAGAGTGAGCATGGAGCAGTCTCAACATCTCCATGCCAAGCTTACGTGTGGGAGTATGATGGGTCCCAACCTCCACAAGCTGCAAAGCAACTGCCCTTGAAGGTTCCACAAGTTTCCCTGCTATGAACTGGTGAAGCTCATTAAAGCGCTCATCTCTAGCTAGCAGCTTAACCACAAAGGCCTGAAGTCCTGGTGGAACACGCACATGTTCCCTTGCTGCACTGCAATTAGAAATATACACTGATGATTACACACAATCAGACAGTAGCTGTGCACAATTATCACAACTACAGGAAGGAAACTCCAATGTCTTGGGCCAAAGTAGGATGCAGAGGCCATACCTTCTCATATATTCAACAATGACCGAGACTAAGAAGATAGTATCCACAACTGCTTCTTCTTCTACAGCCATGAACACACGTTGCTGCATTTCCTCAGGGGAGATCAGTGGTGCAGCAATTCCCAACCGAATACCCTGCAATCCTGAAAGAGATGGGCTGCTTGACACCGAAGGCTCCATGGAACTGCTATTCTGGACTTCCTGGATCATAGCCCTGCAATCAATCCTCTTTGTTACCGTATAGACCATTCTACTTCTGAGCTGTCTCATCCTCTAGGTGATCTCATCAAGAACAAAAGCTGGGTGATTCAAAGTTTTTAAGATCGAGACACTAACCTCCCACTGCTTTCAGAGGACAGATCATGGGAGACAGATGTGGGAGACTCTTCTTCAATCTCAGGACTTCCCGTAATCCCTTGATCCGAGGTGCATTCTAAAACATCTTCAGTAGCCAAACCCTGCTCTGGCCTCAAAGGAGCAGAAGCTTGAACCTGATCATCCTCTGAATCCCCAGAGTCCTCTGTATCCTGTGGCAATCTCAATGATGCAGCTCCAGATGAGGACATCACAACTGCTGATTGCACCCCAGGGGTTGCTGTCAAAGATGAAGGTCCACCTCCCCTAGGCCCTGCACTTAAGGTGATTCCTGCAATAGTCGAGGCCAGAGGTTTGGTGAACTGGGTAGGTTGGAAGCTTGAGCCTCCTGTACCATTGGGTGGCCTTGCACCTTGTGCATAGGAGGAGGTGAGAACATCCATTGCAGTCCCTATCACAGTCAGAGGCCGCCTCTCCAGTATCATCAATCGCATCACCATTAATGATAGCTCCTTTGCCTTCAAAAAAACATTTGCTATCAGCACCTCAAACATTTGGACATGGAGACAGTACACCAATAAGCACACATCTGAGTGAGTACTACTGAAGTTGAAAAGCTTCTAGAATATAAGAGGAAGAACCTTTGCAGCTTCATGTCGTCGTCGCTGTAAAAATGCAAGCAACACTGGTATATTTGATGTGCTTGCAGCTACGGCCTGAAACATACAACATACAACAGCACAAGAAGAGTTAGCTTTAAGTCATACTCTCCATCTGCACCTGCAAATATCAACTCTACAGCTTGCAAAGCAGATAACAGAGACCTTGCCATTAGAAATCTACACACCTCCAAATCCAGCCGCAACCGCCAAAGGAGACCATGGAGATGGTCTAACACAAAGTCTGGATTTACAAATACCCAGCCATCCCCATATATAGTTGCTTCCCTATTCATCAAAACTCTCTTCTTGTCCTTCTCTGTGCTTCGGATGGATGAGTCAGATGATAGCGGGCCCCCCCTGAGAAGAAGAGGGAGTGGTGCTGAGGTTGGAACTTTGGTGTCAGAAAGAATGTCATAGAGCAAAACCACTTTGGAATCGGTCTGGTGAATTAACAGCACATTATCAACAACACTAATTGCCACGTGCGGTGAGTATATTGGCAAGGAGCCCTGCAAACAATATGGAGACACCTCGTTAGCTCCAACAAGAGATGATACAGGACTTTTTAAGGTAAATGAGATAAATTCACAGTGGACCAGCCTTCGCATATATAGAACATCATTTCACATAGTCTGCTCCTCAGGAAAAGGACATATCTAAACGATTGCAAAGAAAACTCCAAAACAACACTAAAAAGATGCCATCAAGGGGGAAAAGAACGTATACATTTGTATGGATATATCAAGCAGAGAACTTCACTGTCTGTCATGCTTTGCCACAGACAGGAAAATAAGAAAAGAACAAGGGAACCTCCTCTGGTTGGAAACATAGTACAGATCTCAAAGATCAAATTTCATATCTCACAGTAAGCAGACAAAATATAAAAGGAAACCAAATAAGGCAGAAATGGGTTGGCTATGTGCACAGAAGATGCACAGAAGATCCTGAAAGATCCTGACTCAACACCATTCTGAATCACAGATCTGATTGGCTTTCATTACAGGAAATGTGGACAATGGCCTTTTCATACTTTTCTACCACTAATAAAACTACGCAGGAGCTCTAGAATGTTAAGAGGTCCAAGTTCCATAGCCAAGTTCATGTTCTCAGTACAAAGCAAAGGGTCTTCATTTATTGGAGTTTAACATTCAGGTAGAAAGTTATTTGAGACACTACACAGAAAAGTCAGCAATCTTTACCTGAGGCACCACAGCATCTCTGTAAAAGCGGTACATGTGAATGCACAACGCAATTCTATCCACCTGCAGACAATAAAGCCTGCCATACCTGATCCAAGTCCCAACCACAAAACTACTGTCATTTCTGCAAATTCAAGCAGAACAGTAGGAATGACCCACCATCAACAATCCAGAGATAAAGAAGCAGAATTTAGGGCTTCTATGGATGTGCATACATGGTAGTTATGCGGATATCCTCTGGTGCCAGCACAGGCTTTCGATTTGCATCTGCTTTGGCCATCATCACATCATACTTTGGTAACCTAATTATTCCTCCTGCAGCAAACTGAGCAACACACGTGCAATATTGTGATCCAAAACTCCAACACAACTCCTTGCAGTTTGTTCAACATTGCAAACGGTGTGTGATAAAGCTTGCCAAAAGATAGATGCACCCACAAATCAGTGATGGATGTGTGAACTAACCTGATAGCCTGCAAGAGTTTTGCACTGCATTCCTGATGCCAGAAGGACAAGGCGGCTCTCATGAGTGTATACATACCAACTCACATTTGCCTTCTTGATATCTAGAAACTTCAGTGAATTCCTGCCCTGGTGTAACGCATACAACTCCAGCCCACTGAACACCAGCATGCCCACAAGACAGACACCAAAATAATTGTTCAGTAGGTGCAACTCCTGGTACACATCAACAAGTTGCATAGTGAGCCAACTATGGAGTACATCAATATTAAAACATCGAGATGTTCCAATCTCAAAATTTGAATAGCTACTTGTTCACACCTTGTGGTGACAAAGACAATGTCACAAGAAGGACAGTCAGTCCAGAAGAAACCAAAAATTCGGTCAGTGCCACTCTTGCATTGCTGGCAAAAAACTGTGCCATTCTCTCTGTTGATGAACTCAATCTCACGGTTTGTGCGCTGAATAGCCAAAATCTTGCAATCCAATGAGAATCTTACTCCAAGAATAGGGCCTTCCTTGATATTAGTCACCCCAGGGGTCTCAGGAGGAGGGTGCTGATTGGCTGGCCAAGAGTACACCTACATTCCATATCCACAATTATATTGAGTTGTTGCTCACAGGAGCCTGCAAATTTGTTAGAGAAGTGAGGATGAACAACAGAAGACACCTCCTCCTGTTATGCTACTGTCAGACTTCTCCAAGTCAGGCTACCACTCCAAGACCCAAATTCTCAAGCGTGCTTGGATTTCAGTGGTGGAAATTGGCTTGGCAACTTGGAAGGCTATTAGGAATGACCTTTCATGTTAGAGTTCCTTTCAAGCAGACTAGGATGGAAACTGATTTTGTTAAAGAGTGGTGTCAAAATGAGATTTGCAGTATGTGGAGAATATCATCTGTTGGCACTTCCTCCCCTCAGAGCACTTTTTGGGTTCTTATCAGTGGAAGGGTTGTTTCCCTTCTCCTGGCATGGGGTTCATGCTCTCTCAGATATACCCCAAGGATTATGGAGAGGAAATAAGAGCAGGTAACAAGCCATTTACCTTGCTTGGAGCAGGCACCAGCAATAGCTTGTTGCCATCATCATACATCACCCCTGCTGCACCTGGGATGTCACATCGCAAGGGTGGGTACTGGATGTATACATGTGATGTTGCCCCTGAACCTCCCAAGACTGCACCTCCCTGTGCACTTGTTGAAGCTTGTGTTTTCCCCATTTCTTGAAACCTCAAACTGGATCCAGAAACTGAGAACTTTGGCATTGATTACCCCTTGTTTTTAACCTGTACATGTCACCACTTCAGCTTGAGCATTTGACAACTCTATACCTTGACAGCAAATCACAGTTGAAAACTCTCTATACCCTTGGAGAAAATCAACAAATAGAGAGCCAGAGCCAGAGACAGACAGAGAGGAGTGGCTGCTGATGGACACCAAAAAACACACACACACACACACATCTATATGACAAGAACCACAAAGGATAAGACTTACCACTCTCTCCATGCAAGTTTTTAGTGCCCGGAACTCCTTCTCACAAATTCCTAACTCCACTGCTGGCAATTTGCTGGTTACACACTGACCATAAGCTTGCATCTGTAGCATCACCAGCAGTCTCAAGGGACCATGAATGCTACTAACTCCTTGTGCACTCTGAAGGTTATGCATATGACAAAGACTTAACGATTTCAAATCCCTATTAATGACGATGCTAAAACAGAAAATTCAGCAAAAGTTTGGTTTGCCCTCAAAGTAGACATCACTTGCTTCTTCCCGCAAATCGAAGCCCAGATCTACAATCTACCAAACTCTCTATGCTGAAAAACCAATAGAAGGAAAAGAGAGGGGGAAAAAGAACCCCGACACGACATCATTTGCCCGCGGAGGTCTACAGAAACTACGCTTTCTCCTCCTCCAGATTCCAGAACAACGATTTATAGAGAAATAGGTCGAGAAAAAAAAGCAAACAATGTACTTAGCGGGAAATTTCAGAAGAAGAAAAGGATGTGTGAGCAAAAACATTAGGTCAAGGACCTCCAGAGAAGAAACCAAGACATAAAAGCAAACTTAACACTTCGCGGAAAATTTCAAAAAAAAAAACTCAGCAGAACGATTACATGGCGAGGTGGTAAGCACTTCTTACATCGACAGAACACCGGAGAAGGACGCGCTTGAACGGTGAAGGAAGCGGCCGCACCTGCGCTGGCGCCATCGCTGTAGCATCTCCCTTCTTCGCTCCCTTCTCTTCGCGCTCTCTCTCTCGCTCTCGATTTCCACCACGTTTTGGGATCTCGTTTTGGCCAAGAATGGCAAGTTTTGAGATCTCGTTTTAGCCCAGAATGGCAAATTTTGAGACCTCTTTTTTGACGAGGTTTTGGGACCTCGTTTTAGCCCAGAAATTGCAAGTTTTGAGACCTCGTTTTGGCCAATACTGGAGAGTCTTGGATCCTCATTCGGGAAATTTCAGAACAGCGTGAATTTTAGAATCACGTTTTCGTTGCACTAAATTTTGAGACCTAGTTTTGGCCAAGGATGGATCGCTTTGGGACGTCGTTATTGTACAAATTTGGTGATTTGAATTTTATTTTATTTTTCAAAATCTGGTGAATTTGGGCCATTTTTTCCCTGAAAAATCCTTCATATAGGTTGTTGAAATCATATTTTTCAGGAGGAAATTTGGTGAAAACCCCCCCCCCCCAAAAAAAAAAACACTAGTGGCATAACATCAAACTAAGGGCCGATTCAAAGAAAATAATATCATAATGCAACCTTAAGCAAATCATCACAATGTCTTCCTTCAGAAAATAGGCACATTATAATAATTTAGGATGTTAATTAGTGGTCACCTAGTTTGAGAAGTTTATCAATGTGGAATATACCATCATAGGTGGATAGCTGGTTAGGCAGAAATTAATTCAAAAATGAAGTGTCTAATATTTTTAGAAATTTGATGAAAGTGTGTAATTTTCAATTTTCATTTTTCAAATTTTCAAAATTTTCAAAAAAAAAAGTTCGAAAAGTGTCAAATGGTTGTAGCCGCCCAAAAATTGATTTAAATTGAAGCTTTAAACACTCAAGCCTTAATATATATCTTCCAACCACTAGAAAAAAAAAAATTAAAACAAGAAGTATTTTCTTTAACCCTATCAAAATGAAATGGGGTTTTAACCCCTAGTCATGGCCGAGTGGTTGTTTTCTTTTTCTTTTGTGCTAAGTACTTTTGTATAAATGAGTAGATTGAATGTAAGTCCTTATGACCTAATGAAATCTATCCTACGACAACCATAGAGCAAGCAATGTACATTTGCACATTGTGGAGCTTAGATGCCAATGCTAAGATGTCAAGTAAAAGAAGTCATTTTTGTTTTTTTTTAAAACAAAAAAAAGAGGGTTTCTGTAACAATTATGTCATCATATAATATAATGTGTGCAGGTGAAGGAACAATACATATATTTGATGCTCACAACAATACTATTTCGTTCAACAAACCCAAAGCTATGGACCAGAATGAACCAGCACCCACGAGTGCACCAATGTGGATGGATCACCATTGATAGGTTCCTCTTTTCTATCCATGCACCATCCCATGTTGACTTTTTATTCTTTGGCATTTCTCAGCGCTAATCTCAATTTTTTCTTACAACTTTATTTTCTCCTCACCCCCTTCCCAGGCTTTTTTTCTCCTAATCTTAATTAGTTTTTCTTTTCCCCTGGTTTTAGCTTTTGAAACTTTTCCCACCCACCCACCCACCCACCTACCACCCCCCCTCAATTTACTTATCTACCTACCCACCCTTCCACTTTCCTACCTATCAACACTTTAAGTAGGTACCTACCAAACCTCACCCACAACATTACACCTACCTACTTGGTTGCCACTCGAGTAGACCTCCAACAGTCGACAACGATGAAGAAAGAATAAAATGAAGATATTGCATGGAGCTTGGTCTTGTTCATTCAAACAAATAAATAAGGGCATGATTAAAGTATTTGACACCCCCTATATAAAGGTATTACAAGTTTTGCTCAAAAAGTGTTTTCCACAATGGGGGTATTGTAAATCAAGTGGACAATCAAAGCAATACCAAGCTCCAGTTCAATTTAAACACATTCAATGCATATTGTACTCAAGTTCATAAAGCAAAATATTCAATGAACATGTAATACCCCTCTTTGGGTATCCTAGAAATAGTTTGGGCTCCATATCATATCTTTTGAAGCTTCGAGAGGTATTGTACATAGCCCTAACAAAACATGTAAAGAACGCAATGCCTTCATTGGGGTACTTTGTAAACACCATGGGTTGAATTATTTTGGTCCAAACTATCAAAAGGGTATATTGTTCATGCCCAAGAGGATTCAATGAACATGAAATACCCCTTTTAGGGTATCCCATAAATACATTGGGCTCCATAACATATCTTTTGAAACATGGAAGGGTATTACATAGCCCTACCAAAACCTACAAATAAACCAGTACCCTCATTAAAGTATTTTGTAATTAAACACCATGGGTTGATTTATTTTGGTCTACACTATTGGAGGGGTATTGCTCATGCCCAAAACTACTCAATACACATGAAGTACCTTTCGTAGGGTATCCCAAAAATACATTGGGCTCCATAACATATCTTTTGAAACTTGGAAGGGTATTATATAACCTTACCAAAACCCATGGTTATGTATAGTGCAATTTTTTTATGAACTTTATTTTTAATGAGAATTAAAGGGATTCCAAAAGATAAGTTATTGACATTGTATATTTTATCAATGCTATTTAATTGAATATTATTTATATTTAAATTGAAATTTAATTTATAACATATCAAATAATGCCATATATGATCAATAATTTTGTGACACTTTGAACAAAATTTTGAAAGGTAATTACATAACCTTCATCTCATTGTGATAATTTCATTACCCATCAAACAACTTAATTTTTTTTTACATATTTAGTCCATGGCTAATATATCATGCAATGTACATATTATATCAAGTAAATGAAGGTATTGCAAAATTAGTCACATTGATGGTAGAAGGTTA
>Ga0116227_10007815_pt1 | contig 20623 bp, 16 predicted proteins | sample S1TSphgellanicum_FD_89693 | JGI IMG/M metagenome (GOLD analysis project Ga0116227, IMG submission 89693) | Host-associated microbial communities from peat moss isolated from Minnesota, USA - S1T2_Fb - Sphagnum magellanicum MG | ecosystem: Host-associated > Plants > Peat moss > Unclassified...
GCACCTGCCTTACCCTTTTTAGTAGTAATTAAAATAGCACCACCGGCGCCCGCACTACCATATAAAGCAGTCGCTTCGGGGCCTTTCATTATAGTATAAGTTTCAATATCGTAGGGGTTGATGTCCATTGCCCTATTTGAATAATCCTGAGCACTGTTCGCCCCGTTAGAGACAAGGTTATTTTGATTTACTGTAGAGTTGTTAATAGGGACACCATCTACTACAATTAAGGCATTGTTATCACCACTTATTGATGTAAAACCCCGTAATACAATTTGTGCTGATGCACCAGGGCTACCATTTGTACTGTTGATAGACAAGCCAGGCACACGGCCTTGTAACCCGCCAAAAAAATCTTCGCGTTGTGTTTGAGATACTTCATCACCGTTAACTATTGGGGTTGAGTATCCTAAACTCTTTTTATCACGACTAATATTGAAAGCTGTAACAACTACCTCTTTTAAGGTACTGCTTTCAGACTCACTCAATTTAACATCGTAAGATGCGCCGGGGCCTACAGTAACCTCTTTATTGGAATAACCAATAAAAGTGAACACAAGAATACTGCCCGTTTTAACATTAATTGAGTAAGCGCCCGACGCGTTTGTAACTGTGGCTGCTTGTGTACCTTTTACCCTGACAGTAACACCGGGCATGGGCGTTCCATCTTTCGCATCGGTTACCTTTCCGGAAACTAACGTTTGCGCCATAACATGTATGGAGCAACTTATCAGCAAGAAAAGAATGAGTAGATTTTTTTTCATACTTGAGTTTATTTATAGTTTGTTATTTAGTTGAAATTTAAAAAACCATTGAAAGAATCATCTGCACATACAATAGCTACTTTAAGATAAAAACGATACTAAATTTTGTAAAATTAAATATAGCTTAACACCAATTTTATTTTTGTATCAGCATTTTTATACCAAAACCAAAGTGGGTATAAGAGCAAACATGCAACAACACGCAATGGATTATTTGCAAAATATGAACTGCAAGGCTAATTTAAGTAAAAATTATTTTATTATTTGCATGTTTCAGACAATTTAATTTTTAAAATCGGCAAAAAAATGCAACTTTAAATAAAATCTAAATAAGCCTAAACCAAATGCTCAAAAAAGAACGACACGCTTTAATTATCAAAGAGATAAACCTGCATAATAAAGTGTTATCATCAGATCTGGCTTTACAGCTCAATGTATCTGAAGATACCATCAGGCGCGACCTGAATGAGATGGACGAAGCAGGTAAAATTGTTAAGGTACATGGTGGCGCTTTATCCCGATCATACCATTACCCTTTCCAGCAAAACGATATTTATGCCGGCGATGCCAAAAAAGAGATTGCCAAAAAAGGCATGGATTTGATTAAGGATGGTATGGTGGTTTTAACTGGTGGAGGTACTACTGTTTTACAGATGGTTGGCATGTTACCACCAACCCGTACGGCAACCATTTTTACCATTAGCCCATTAGTGGCTCTGCAACTGGCCGATCATCCTTTAATTACGGTAATATTAATAGGTGGCCAGTTCTCCAAAAACTCACAGGTATGTGTGGGCCCGCAGGTGATCAGCTATTTAAACGAGATCAGGTTTGATATCTGCTTTTTAGGAACCAATGGTATTTCGATTGGTGACGGCCTAACAGATTCTGACCTGGATATCGTTCAGGTAAAAAAAGCCATGATCAAGGCATCCAATAAACTGGCTATTATGTGTGTTGCCGAAAAACTGAACACCATACAGCGCATGCGTGTTTGCGAGCTGCACCAAATTGATTGCCTGATAACCGATCTGGAACCCGAAGATAACGCCCTTAACGCCTATCGCCGAGAAAACATACAACTATACTAACTATACCGGAAAGCTAAATTTCCCCATTAAAACTTTGGGGTTATCACCTATGGCTATAGGTTCGCCGCAAAGGGCTTCATTGCCTAAAAGAGCGAATAATATTGCCTCTTTAGCATCAGGCTGGATGCCTAATTCGCTGGTGTTGCCAATTTTAACATGAGGTAATAACCGTTGCAATTGCTGCATCACAAAAGGGTTGTGAGCGCCGCCGCCGCTGGCAAACAGTTTAAGGTTTGTGGTATCATAAAGCGACAAAACTGCATCGGCAATACTTTGCGCCGTAAACTGGCTTAAGGTAGCTACAATGTCAGCTGCGGATAAATCTATCGTGTTAGATTGTTGTTGCGCTTTACGCAGATACTCTAAATTGAACAACTCTGGCCCTGTAGTTTTAGGTAGCACTGCCTTGAAAAAAGAGTGGTCAAGCAAGGCATTCAATAATCCATTATGCACCGTTCCCGAAAAGGCTATTTCCGAATCGGCATCATAAGCCCTATCAAAATACAGTTTGCAAGCCGCGTCAATCAGCGTATTACCGGGACCAATATCCGTACACATCACTTTTGAGGTATCCTCATCTCCCGGAAGGAAAGTAAAGTTGGCAATACCGCCTATGTTCAATAAAATACGGTATTCCCCGGCTTTACTCCCCAATATCACATCTCCATATAAAGCTAAAGGCGCGCCCTGCCCGCCGCCGGCAATATGTTTCTGCCTGAAATCGCTAATAGTCAATATCCCGGTTTTAACGGCAATATGATCGCCATCCCCAATTTGTAAAGTAGCGTTAGGATAAGCTGCATGCCCATGCAAACTTTTAGGCGCGTGATATATGGTTTGGCCATGGCTGGAGATGAAATCAACACTATCAGCAGACACGTTCCACTGGTTGAGGCACTGCAATATCAACTCTGCATGATAATTACCAATATAGGCATTAAGCAAAGTCAGCTTTTCCAGGTCAACCATTTTTTTGGAAAACACCTGCCTAACCTCGTTCTTAAACTCATCCGGATAGGGTACAGTTTCAAAGGCAACCAACTCAAAATTAGTACTCAGTCCATTGCCGTTAAACCTGCAAAGCGCTACATCTAAACCATCCAGCGATGTGCCCGACATGAGCCCAATACCCAACCGCTCCGGCTTTTGTGCCGATTGCACCAACCGCTGTAAGTTTGAATTGAGCTGATTCATCAAATCAAAGATGTATAATTACTTCGATAACCTGAATAACAAGGGGGGATAAAGTAGGAATTTTAAATTCAATCATTCAAAACTCAATCCTTCAATTATTAAAAGAGGGGGATAAAGTAGGAATTTTTTCAGTCTTGATTCCTGATTCTTTACTCTTGCCTCTTTCCTATACAAATATACAAATTTTGCCTCGCTGTAACAAATTACTAACGCAGCCATCTAACAGTTAATCAACTGGTAAACTATGAAATTGAATCCTTTCTCAAAAAAGCAAGTCGCTACAGATAAGCCTAAGAAAACCAAACTGCGCGAATGGACGGATGCTATATTATTCGCCTTAGTAGTTTCAACCTTGGTTCGTGGTTTATTATTTTCAGCTTTCGCCATACCATCCGGCTCCATGGAAAGCAGCCTGCTAACCGGCGATTACTTATTTGTTGATAAGGTATCTTATGGTCCGCGTATGCCGATTACGCCCTTGGCCGTACCATTTTTAGAATCGGAAATTGGCGATAGCAAGATCAAAACTTACTCTGATGCTGTACAGTTACCCTATTATCGTTTACCCGGCCTAACCCAGGTAAAACGTGGCGACGTAGTCGTATTCAATTACCCGCCCGAAACCGCCACCAAACCGGTTGATATGGGCACCCATTATATCAAACGCTGCATAGCCACTCCCGGCGAAACCGTTATCATTACAGATACCCGTGTTTACGTGGATGGCAAGGTTATCAAAACCGCACCCAAACTCCAAACATCCTATCAGGTAACAACCGATGGTACAGATTTAAATCCCAAAATGCTGCAGGACCTGCACATCGAAACCATGGGCCAGGTAAACGCTACCGATTATATCATGATCATCCCGGTAGATAGCTATACTGATTTTAAAAGTTATTCAAACATCAAAGCCATTAAACCCTTTGTTGAACCCAAAGGTCAATACGATGCAAGCGTATATCCGCACAACGACTTATTCAAATGGAACAATGATAACTTTGGTCCGCTAACCATGCCCAAAAAAGGCTATACTATTCAATTGAATGATTCTACTCTGGCCCTTTACGGAGATGCCATCAAAACATATGAGCACAACAAGCTTACCGTTTCCGGGAAAGACGTTTACATCAACGATAAAAAGGCAGATACCTATACCTTTAAAATGGGTTATTACTGGATGATGGGCGATAACCGCCACAACTCCGCCGATTCGCGCTCATGGGGTTTTGTGCCCGAAGATCATATTGTAGGTAAAGCCATGGTTACCTGGTTTAGTGTGGATAGCGCCGGTACGTTCTTAAACCACATCCGCTGGAACAGGATCTTGAAACCGATACGTTCGTTAGAAAGATAAGAGGAGGATTTTAGTATTCGATTCGATGAGCCTGAGCCTCGTGCGATTCCCTCCCAACGGGAGGGTGCAGGGAGGAGTTTCTTAGATATGAGATTAAATGATCTCACATCTCCATACTCAAATCTAAAAATACTATGCATGCATTGTATTTGTGAAATATTTACCCGACCTTGGCTTTTATAAACCATTGCCCAATGAATACTTTACAGGTAACTATTAAAGACCGGCTGGCTGTTATAGCCTTAAACCGCGGCAAATCAAACCCTATGAATGCCGAAATGGTGAAAGAACTACATACACTGGTGCATAGCATTGATAACGACGATAATATTGGCGGCCTGATCATTACCGGGAAAGAGAATTTCTTTTCGGCTGGGCTGGATCTGATTGAACTATACGATTATAATGAAGAACAGATAGCCACCTTCTGGAAAGATTTTTTGGCTTTGCAGGCTAAATTGGTTTCGTTCAAAAAGCCGATGGTTGCGGCTATCAGCGGGCATAGTCCAGCGGGTGGTTGTGTGTTAGCCATTTGCTGCGATTACCGGGTAATGGCCCAAGGCAAATACATTATTGGTTTGAACGAGATTCCCGTTGGCATCATCGTTCCAGATAGCATTTTTCATTTATACTCTTTTTGGCTGGGCGAACGCAAGGCCTACCAATTGCTGATGGAAGGCAAATTGTTATCCGTTGATGATGCGCTTACCGCGGGATTGATCGACGAGATCAGCAACCCCGAAAGCGTGATCAGCACTGCTGAAAAGCAGATCAGGAAATATATGCAGTTTAACGCCGTTACCTGGAGCCAAAGCAAACTCAACCTGCGTAAACATTTAATAGCAGCCGCCAATGCCGATCAAAGCGCTAACCTGGAGCAAATGATCAAACAATGGTGGGCTCCCGAAACCCGTAAGGCGCTCGAGATGATCATCCAGAATTTAAAACCAAAACCACAAGCTTAATATTTATGAACGCAGCAATGGTACAAGGCATGTTAAGAGATGATGCCCTTAAGGGTAAAACCATCATCGTAACGGGTGGCGGCACAGGTTTGGGCAGAGCCATGAGCACCTACTTTTTAAAGCTGGGCGCCAATGTGGTGATCACCAGCCGTAAATTTGAAGTACTGCAAAAAACAGCAGCCGAAATGGAAGCCGAAACCGGCGGACAGGTGTTGGCATTGCAATGCGACGTACGTAATTACGATGAGGTGGAAGCCATGCTGAAACAATCGGTTGAAAAATTTGGGCAGGTTAATGCCTTGCTTAATAATGCTGCGGGTAATTTTATCTCCCCAACAGAACGCCTGTCGGCCAATGCCTTTTCAACGGTAATTGATATTGTTTTAAAAGGCTCGGTTAATTGCTCGCTGGCTTTGGGCAAGTATTGGATAGATCAAAAAATTGCAGGCAACATCTTAAATATTGTAACCACGTACGCTTTCACAGGTTCAGCTTATGTAGTACCATCTGCTTGCGCGAAGGGCGGCGTGCTGGCCATGACACGCTCGCTGGCTGTAGAGTGGGGCCGCCACGGTATCCGTACCAATGCCATAGCTCCGGGGCCATTCCCAACCAAAGGCGCATGGGAGCGTTTGCTACCCGGCGATATGGCAGCCAAATTTGATTTTAAAAATCGAGTACCCTTAAAACGTGTAGGCGAGCACCAGGAATTGGCTAACCTGTCGGCGTTTTTAGTTTCCGATTTTTCGGGATATATCAACGGTGAGGTAATTACCATTGATGGCGGCGAATGGCTCCAAGGCGCGGGGCAGTTCAGCGCGCTCGAAATGGTGACTAACGACATGTGGGACGGCATCGAAAAAATGACCCGCGGCGCTAAAGGAAGCTGATCTATTTAACTTTAAAACTTCCAGAGCCTGATACCGGTAATATGGTATAAGCATCAACCCCCTGTGCGTTTATTGTAAAATCGCCGGTAATATCGCTGGTGTAAAAACTGAATGTAGCGTTGCCCTGTGCATCGGTAACCAGGTTAGGGTTCCAATAAATGGTAGAGTGCAGCTCAGGCTCCTGGGATGGATTTTTATCATAATTGGGCAGGTAAAACTGCTTGGCTATGCTAATGCACTTTAATAAAATGTGCGTTTTTTCGTCCACACTGGGTTGGCAGCCGTGGTATATAACAGCTCTTCCATTTAAATTGTATACTGCCCCGTCTACAGGCGGAGAGCAACAACCCGGATGGTTTCTGCAATTCAATATGTTATACATGCAAACCATATCGTTGCAATTTAACGATTTGTATATAGGGTAAGCCTTATTCTCGCTTGTTAAAGCATTGCTATCTTTAATCTTAACCTCTTTAAGCTGTATAACTCCTTTGTTAAATGATTGCTTTACATCCTGGTATTGCGCCAGGGTATTAAATGTTTCGGGGATGAAAAGTGCGTTGCTAAAAACTATCTTTTCGTCAAACTCTTTAGAGTAGTTTAACAGGCTGATCTCGTAATCATACGCCAGGTCTGTATTCATCAATAGATATTGCTTCACACTCCTGTCTCTGATCAGATCCGCGGAAGCGATAGAAAAATAATTATTCTGGTCTACCTCTATTGGGAATAATTGCAAGCTCGACATCATCATTAACTGTTTAACCTTACGTGGTTTTTTAACCAAAGGTTTTAAATAGCCAACAACACCATCCGCGTTTTTAAGGCGCACAATTTTACCTTTTGCAATGTATTTCAAAACATCTTCCCAACGGCTTTGCCGCCAGTTTTTGGTGATCATTAAGGCATCTAGATTGCTACCGGCTAATGAGTTGAAATAGTTATCGCCATCTAAAAACTTTAAATACCAGGTATTCAAAATGTCGCGGTTATCGGCCGGGTCTATCCGGTCTTTTTCTGCCGCGGCTACCGATAGGTTGGCCATTACCGGTTTGCCAAATGCATCGGTAATATTCAAGTGTACAGTTACTTTTTTACGTGTGCCATAAACCTGTTCATCTGTTTTAATATTAACCTTGTAATTTTCACTCTGCTTGTTCAGAAATAACCTTTCGGATAGTAAATTACCGTTTACATCAAATACGCCAATATTCAGCACCTGTTTAGGGTAACCGTTAACCGGGATATTGATCACTGCCGAATCACCAGATGTAACCGAAAGCGGCTGGCTCCACAAAATATTTTCCAATGATCGTAAAACCAGGGTAACATGCTCTTTATCGCCAATGTTTTTCAAAGCTACTTTAAGGTTGTCTTTCTGATCAGTAACTTTTAGATTATAACCTTTATTTTCTATAACTCCACCAAAAGGAGTGATGGTTTTATTGCCATTTGTTTCGGCATCAATAATATACGATGCCGCGGCCGATGGTATAAAATTAAATATACCCCTGCCATTTTTATCCAGTTGTAAACTGGTAATAATCTGCAGCCCGTTTTTAAATAACACTTTTGCGGCTACCGGGTTATTTTTAATATCGGTAGCCTGTACCACTGTTCTTGTGGGTATGCCTTCAATAAAATGTCCACCTTCGGGGTATAGCTCAACGTTTATCGGGTTGCCTTCGTGTTTCAGGTTCAGTATCAGATCGGCAAAACCACTGTTATCTTTAAAGCTGATCTTTACAGTCATGCTTTGATTATCGCGCAGGTTGGGATAAACAAACTCAAAACTGGCTTCGCCAAACTGGTTAGTGCTTAGTTTGCCAATTTTAGGCAGCTGGCCGTCGGCTATTAGCTTGTATTCGCCTTTAATGTTTTTGAGCAGATCATGGTTGTCTTTAACCCGCACCATTATTTGCACGGTATGCCCGCGCTTTAATTGTGTAGTATCAACAACCGATGCCTCGGCATACAATTTTTTGGCCGAGTTATGCTTCACCGTAATCCGCTGTACAAAAATGTTTTTAGCATCGTAATTGATCATCCTATCGGTATAGGCATACAGATAATAATTACCATCTTTCAAAGTATCTGGTATCATCATATCCCCGTTCGAGCGAATATCCGTTATCGGGAACTGATCGGTCATGATCACTTTTTTGTTCAGATCGGTCAGCCGTACATAAAGCACTTTGCTGCTATCCGTTTCGGGGTTTAAAATGTAGGCTTTAAACCATATATCTTCGTTAGTATTATAAATGTTTTTATCCAGGTGCAAATACAGTACTGTAGCCGGGTGCTCACGCTGATAGATATTCAGCTTTTTGGATAGGTTATCTATCATATCATCATTTTTGACGAAAGCCGCCCAGGCCAAAATTGCCAATAAGCCCAATAAAATGATATAAACGCGTTTCAAGGTTATTGTTTGGATAGATTCGTCTAATATAAAGCATCCTTAACAAAATCCTATTATCTGTAAAAGGTAAATTAGTATAATAAGATGGCTTTTTTAATGCGATATGGATAGTTTTTGGTAAATTAGCGCTTAATTATGTCAACCCAGGTAGAAGAGGAAACACTCACGTTAGAGGAAATTTTAGCCGGACTAAAAGAAATGCACCGGCTTATTTTATGGAACGATGATTTTAACACTTTTGATCATGTGATCTACTGCATGATGAAATATCTGGACTACACCGAAAGTCAATCGGAAAAGATTGCCTGGAAAGTGCACAACGAAGGCAAATGCGCCGTGCTCGAAGGCTCGTTCACTGAGATGGAAATTTACCGCAAAATTTTACAGCAAGAAGGCTTAACGGTTACTGTTGAGTAGCTTATTGATTTACAGTAGGCTGTTTTTGTAATCTGCTTTCTATTTCTTTCAGTTTTTTTATTGCATTTTGCCTATCTTCTGTTTGCAACAGGTTGATGTTTTTTTCGTTAATTATTATACCACTATTACCCATCATAACTTTAAATTGCTGATGCGGCTTTGCCATTATTGCTGATGGTAATATAAGGCAAATTATAATACCCATAGAAAACAACATCTCGAAACTAAGGATTGATACTTTATTTTTCATGATAAGGAATAGATAACAGATTGAACAATAAATTACATCAAAGTTAGTAAGCAATTGTTTTTGAAGTTGTTAAACCATGTGTTAAAAAATGTTAAAGCAAATTATATTACCTTATACTTCGATATTTTTGTAAAGGATGAAGAGAAAAAATATTAGTTTAATTACAGGCTTAATGGCTTTTGCGCTGTTGGGGGTAATGGCTATGCAGTTTTATTTTCTTCGCCAGTCTTACGATCTGCAATCGAGTTTGTTTGATAGCTCGGTAAATCAAGCTTTGAACAACGTGGTATCTAAAATAACCACGCAGGATGCCAATAAGTTTTTGATAGATAAGAGTAACCAAATCAGGTTTACACGCCAACTGGATACCACAGGCCATTCTTTGTTAAAAGTAACACACTCCAAAGGTGCCGGGCACAAACGTATTATAACCCGGATAAATATTGTAGATAGCAATAAACAGGCCCGCAACCGCCGTATAGCCCAATTAAAAGATAGCGCCCAGCACCTAATGATGGATAACGTGCTTGATGAGGTACGCGGTAGGTTTAACCTACAGGTAAGAGTTGAAGAGTACACCGACGAATTTGGTAATGTGAGCCAAAATTTTGTACCGCAGATAACGCCAAATGTTACCGATCCGCTTGAAAAAACCATCCTGAAAGGAAAGCAAAAAAAATATCTCGATACCATACACAAGGTTTACATCGATCCGCTTTACGGCCCGCAGGTTATATCAATGCCAAGGCTTAACCCTTTATGGGTAAGGCAGCAGGTTTTGTTAAAAGAGCAGCAACTGCGTCGTAAAAAAGCACAGCAGTTGAGGCAGGTACAACATTTATTGCAGATCGCATCGGCAGATACGCCTAATAAAAACAATGTATTACCAGCAAAGCCCGGTGTTATTGCCAGTTTGGAGCGCGAGTATCAACGTGCCGATGTGCCTTTAAAAGAACGCATCAACCAGTTTTTGTTAGATACATTATTACGGGTTGAATTGCATAACCAGGGCATCGATTTGCCTTTTAGTTATGATGTGGCCACCGTTGGTAACGATTCTATCATCTACTCAAAAGCTTTGGATACCAAGGGCGATAAGCCGGTGTTTTTAGCCAGCAACTCTTACCAGCATTCCATTTTTAACAATGCCGTTAACGATCCGGGAAAGATCCAGTTATCCTTCCCACAGAAAAACTCGGTGATATTAAGCCGTATGACAGCCACTATGGCTACTACCGGCGGTTTGCTTTTTGTGCTGATCTTCTGTTTCGGTTACACCATTTACTCGATATTGAAGCAAAAGAAAATCTCGGAAATGAAAACCGATTTTATCAATAACATGACGCATGAGTTTAAAACTCCGGTATCTACCATTATGATAGCCAGCGAGGCTTTAAAGGATGCCGAAATTGCCGAGGATAAAAACCGTGTTGCCAAGCTGGCCAATATTATTTACGAAGAGAATGTACGTTTAGGCAGCCATATTGAACGGGTATTAAACATCGCCCGGATTGAAAAGGATGATTTTAAATTGGATATCCGAAGCATAGACGTAAATGAAACCATTACCACCGTACTGGATAGCATGTTGTTGAAGCTACAAAAACACGATGTTAAGGTAGATCTGAATTTGACCGATGAAGAAATGATGATTAAGGCGGATGAACTGCATTTTAGCAATGTGATTTATAACCTGATTGATAACGCCATTAAATACAGCAACGATAAACCCGAGATCACCATATCTACCCTGAGTAAAAACGGCAACGCTATTATTAAAGTGGCCGATAAGGGTATTGGTATGAGCAGCGATCAGCAAGCTAAAATATTTGAACAGTTTTACCGCGCCCCAACCGGCAACCTGCACGATGTGAAGGGTTTTGGTTTGGGCCTGAGTTATGTTAACACCATTGTTAAACGCCTTAACGGGACGATCAGTGTGAGATCGGAAAAGGAAAAGGGATCTGAGTTTGAATTGAGGTTTAACGAAATTACACCTAATAAATAAGCATTTGATGAAGATATTACTTGTTGAAGACGACCCGAATTTAGGCATGTTGCTACAGGATTACCTGCAGCTAAAAGGCAAGTTTGATGTAGTGCTTTGTAAAGATGGCGACGAAGGCCTTAAAGCCTTTACCAAAAGCAATTACGATTTGCTGATACTGGATGTGATGATGCCTAAAAAGGACGGCTTTACACTGGGTAAAGAAATCAGAAAAATGAACCCCAAGGTGCCCATCATTTTCGCTACGGCTAAAGCTATGATCGAGGATAAAACCCAGGCTTTTAATTTGGGTGGCGATGATTATATTACCAAACCCTTCCGTATTGAAGAATTGCTTTTGCGCATCAATGCTTTGCTTAAACGTGTTAATGATAACGGTAAAGAAAGCGGCGAAACCTTATCGCACTTTAAGGTGGGTAAATACGAGTTTGATTACACTACCCAGATCATCAAAGATGGTGATCATCTGCAAAAGCTATCAACTAAGGAGGCTGAGTTGTTGCGCCTGTTATGCCTAAAACAAAACGAGGTTTTAACCCGCGAAGAAGCGCTATTGAGCATCTGGCACGATGATAATTACTTTAACGGCCGCAGTATGGATGTGTTTTTAAGCAAAATACGCAAATACCTGAAGGATGATCCGAAAGTGGAGATCATTAATGTGCATGGTAAAGGGTATAAGTTGCTGGTGAATTAACGCAACAAATTCTTTAATCTATACTGTCATTTCGAACGATAGTGAGAAATCTTCTACGCTTGCTAAGTCTACAAGAGTTTGTCGCGCGTTTAAGAATAAAGCAGAAGATTTCTCAGTCGTACCTCCTTCGAAATGACATGCTTATCAGTTTTTCAATTCCCCCACCGTTTTTGAAGCGATCTGCACGGCACGGTAAGCATTAACAATACCACCAGATTTCGACAGTGTTGTAAAATCAACCATTTGCGTGGTGCTGCCCGGTTTTAAAACCATGGTACCTTTTAACGGTCTGGCCGATTTTAGGATAATCTGTTTTAACTGTTTGGCGCTTAGCGTTGGGTAATATTCCAGCAGCAATGCCGCTATACCTGCCGTTATGGGCGATGCAAAACTGGTACCATCGGCTGTATTAAACTCGTCGTCCTTATCTATCGATGTTACTTTAACGCCGGGAGCAAATACATCTACATTTTTTTTACCATAGTTGCTAAATTTAGCCGCCAGTTCATCGCCAATTTTAGCCGACGAGGCACCTACGTTGATCACATTATCCGCATCGGTAGCCGAGCCATCTGCAAAACTATCGTTAGGGTATGATACGCGGGCATCTACATCCTGGTTATCATTACCTGCTGCCATTACCAACAGCACGTTATGCGCGGCGGCATATTTAAAGGCTTCATCAACCCAGTTTTTATGTGGCGATATGCGTTTGCCAAAGCTCATGTTCACCACACGTGCGCCGTGGTCTACCGCGAAGTGGATTGCATTAGCTACATCCTTATCATATTCATCGCCGTTAGGTACAGCTTTGAGCGGCATAATGCGCACATTATCGGCAATGCCATCAATACCATAACCATTACCCCGTTTGGCACCAATCAAACCGGCAACGCCTGTCCCGTGCGATGAATCCATAAACTTAAGTAAGTTATTGCCATAATGCGTGTCAGTATTATCATCCGGGTTATCGCCAACAGTATTTTTGCGGGCATCCAAATCCGGACTGATATCGTTATTAGCCTTCCCTAGTTCTTCGGTATAATCATTGATCAGTTTGGTACTGTTTGATTCGGGAGAATCTTCCAAAGCTATTTTCCAGATATCGCGGCTATCGGTTTCGGTTTCGTCGGCAGGTTTAAATTTACGAATATCAGTTAAAGTAAAAGCGCCATTGGCAGGTAGGTGCATGGCTTTTTTCAATATGGCGCTAGTGGTTACCATGGTATTTACCAGGGGGCTAAGTTCCCGGTAATCTTTTTGTGAAACCGCCACGGTCGAATCGCGGGTAGCTTTAACGGTAAGCCAGTAAGCATATTCTTTTTTATCGGTAGCGGTCGAGTCGGTAAGGCCCATGTATTTGGTGCGTAACCGGGCGTACTCACGTACCTCTTCGGTGGTTTCGTTAAAATCGCATTTGCCGTTGGGGCCACCTAAAAAGTTCCAGCCGTGTACATCGTCAATGTAACCATCATGGTCGTCGTCAATCCCGTTACCGGGAATTTCTTTGGTGTTGGTCCACAAAATGTCTTTCAGATCACGCTGCAGTGTATCAACACCGCTATCAATAGTGGCAACTATTATGGTTTTACTTTTTTTGCCTTTAAGTAAGGCGTAAGCTTGTTTTAGGCTGATGCCGTAATAACCGTCAAGTTTATAATCCAGCAGGTGCCAGTTGCGTGGCAATAGCTTTTGTGCAGGAACAGGTACCAGTTGTGCCGAGGCAGAAATGTTAAAAAGTAAAGCGGCACCTATAGTAAAGCCGAAAATTTTATAAGAAAGATGGATCATCAAAAAAGCCTGTTATTACAATTAAACGATAGCAAACATAGATAAAACTTTTGCTATTCGATTTAAGTGTGCTGACACAGAAATATTACTTAGCAAAGGTAATATTGAAACATTAACAGGTTAAGCAGTTGCTTGTTTTACCGATGATTGAGATGATCATTCTGATTGCGCTGATTTTATCTGACGGAAGCTCAATAGATCTTTTGATAAAAGGCTTTAAGCATAGCCTGCGGATCTGGTGAGTTATTAACCGCTCCCGATACGGCAATACCCGAAATTGCGGTTTTCATCAGGTTTTCTACATCATTTAACTGGATTCCGCCTACAGCGATAATTGGAATTGTTACAGGTTGCTTCTCCAGATCGCGGTAAGGTTTATATCCCAATAGCGGATAATTATTTGGCTTGGTATCGGTGTGAGCGAAGGGGCCGTAACCCACATAATCGGCGAAACCCTGTTGTTGTAATTGTAAAATACGATCAAGGCTGGTAGCCGATGCACCCAGGGTTTTCTCATCAGTAATGCTATCGCGGATGGCAGAAAGATCAGCGTCAAGATCTTCGATGTGAACGCCTTGCGCATCTACCTTATCCAGTAAATGATAATGATTGGTTAAGATCAGGGTTGCGCCCCAATCATCACAAATGGATGCTACTTCGTGTATTTCAGGAATCATCTCCTCGTCGGACTTGCTCAAACAACGGTATTGGATCCAGTTCACCCCGGCCTGACAAGCCATTTGGGTTTGCTGTGCATGGCTTAATACCGCTGAATCGTGCGTGAGGTAGTGGAAGCGGGAGATGTATTTCTTCATGAGGTAAAGTTATAAAAAAGCGCCATTGCGATCTATTGGTTACAGATCGCAATGGCGCGCGGAGAAGAGGTAACAGAGTAACTTATTTTACAATATCCAATATCGGTAAGCCAATAGTTCCGTTGGGTGTTTGGATATGCAACAAGGCGGCTACTGTTGGCGCAATATCCGTCATGTGGGTTGACGCGTTGGTGTGGCCGTGTGGAATACCCCATCCCATAAATACCAACGGAATGTGCGTATCATAAGGGTTCCAGGTACCGTGGGTTGTGCCAGTAGCGCCATGCTCAGAGAACCATCCCGGTTTCAGGATGATCTGGATAGCACCGCTGCGCTCGGCATTGTAACCGTTCACAATTCGTAAACGCAAAGCTTCTGGAATGCTGGCGTTGTTGGTGTTTTGCATATCAACAGCATATTCAACGGCAGGTTGCTTTTGTAAAAAGGCTATGCAATCTTGCTTAATAGCGTATTCGCTTAATTTTTTATCGGCAATAGCTAAATTATTCAGGTTAACCTGGTAATTACCAAAACTGAGCACCAGGTTTTTTACACCATATTTTTCGGCTAAAAGGTTATTCAAACTGGTTTTAATAGCAGAAGTTTCCCACACACCGGCGGGAACGCCATGGTCTGTTAAAAAAGTTGGGTTATGCGCGGCACCGTGGTCGGCAGTTAAAAATACGGTGTAATTACCTTTGCCTACGGTATTATCTAAGTAAGTGAAAAAATTACCCAGGTCACGGTCAAGGCGCAGGTAGGTATCTTCTGTTTCCACAGCGTTAATACCATATTGGTGACCAACGTAATCTGTTGATGAAAGGCTTACCGCTAAAAAATCAGTAACTACATTTTTGCCTAATTTTTCGTTTTCGATGGCGGCTTTAGCCAGGTCTAATGTGATTGAATTACCGTATGGTGTGCTGCGGATAGCGCCAAAACCTTTCATGGCTGATGTTTTTACCGGCATGGTTGGTGCGCTTGCTCCTCTGGGAGCACCTTCATAACGCGGACTGTTATCCTCGGTGCTTTGCAGGTAGGTGCTGATTGGATAAAGTGTGTTCCAATCCTGCTTTAAATATTTTTCGGCATTTTTTTGCGCGTTGAATGTTTTTACCCATGCAGGCAGGTCCGTCATATAATAAGTACTGGTGATCCAGTTTCCGCTGGCATCGTCAAACCAATAAGCGGCGTTAGCGGTATGGCCGGCAGGTAAAATTCCGCCACGATCTTTTAACGCGATACCGATCACTTTCGAACGGAAGTTGGTAGCCAGTCTTAACTCATCGGTTACGGTAGTAGTTAACAAATTGCGAGGCGACATTTGGCCAGCGGTAGATGTGCTGCCCACTGTTTTAACAGTAGTATCTTCGGTGCAGTACATTGACTTGCCAGTGGCCTGAATGATAAAATCGTTACCTGCCATACCGTGAATTGACGGAACGGTACCGGTATAGATACAGGTATGACCTGCGGCGGTTACCGTTGGTACATAATCCAGGTTGGTATTATCGCAGCTAAAACCTTCGTTTAACAAACGTTTAAAGCCCGTGGCCTGGTAGCGGTCGTAATAACGATACAGGTAATCCCAGCGCATTTGGTCAACCACAATACCTACTACTAGTTTAGGGCGTGGTGCCGAAGCAACTGGCGCGGCAGTTTTTTTTGTTTGTGCAGATGCTGTGATAATTAAGCCTGTTAACAAGGCTAAGGGGAGATGTTTAAATTTTATCATGATCAATCAGTAAGATTCAAATATCAACAATGCGATTCAATTGTAATGTGAATTTTTTGTTAAGATGGGATTAAAAGGTGTGATTGGTTGATTGGGTATTTAGTTGATTAGTATGGATTGCGTTAAACCGAAAAGGTTAACAAGCTATGCTGACTGGCGGTATGGATATCGCGCCAAACGCGGTTGATCTCTGATTGGCTACGGGCAGCATCAAGGCCACAATAGGGGAAGAGCTCATCAACAATCTGGCGGGCTTTTTTTGCCAGTTTGCGGCTGGATTGGCTTACGCTTTGCAGGTTGGCTGCCTGATCAGATGAATCGTTATCGGCATAGTTTTTCCAGGAGCAGTCAACATCATCATAAAAAGAGGCGCGAGTGTGGTTAATGCGGTTTATTGACCAGCTCAATACTTCGGTTAATTCTGTATTTTGAGCAGTATTGAGCTTTTTGCTGATTCGCTTTTCTTCAAAAATAGCCTTACAGAGATCGATAAAGTGGATAGCCATACCGGATATATTGGCCGCCAAGGTAGCTTCGGCCAACTGGTGAAATGGGTAAATGTATAACGCACTGTTTACTTTGATGGCTGATGGATCGATCTTGAAGATCCTTTTTTGAGGGACTATCACATCTTTAACCTCAAAGCTGTGGCTGCCGGTTGCAACCATTCCGCTGTAGGCCCAGGCGGGTATTACATTTACTTCTTCTTTTTTGAATATGAATGGGAGGATCAATTGCTTGCCATCCTCGTCTAAAACAGCTTCGCCGTTTTGCATAATGTTGCAATTGGCGGTAAAATGGGTAGTGTTTAATGCTCCGCTGGCATATTTCCAGGTACCGTTGATGAGGTAACCTTCTTTTACGATGTTGGCTGTTCCGGTTGGGGCGCCGCTTCCCGCGAGACAAATATCGCGGTTGGCAAATATTTCTTTAGCGTATTGCGGATCGAGAAAACCACCAAACCAGCCTGCACCGGTGCACAAAGTGATCACCCAGCCTAAGCTGCCATCGGCCCAGGCCAAAGCTTCAATTAAGCGAACTTCCTGATTGAGATCCATTTCTAAACCGCCGTATTGTTTGGGCACCAGCATTTTGAACCATTGCTGCTGATAGATCAATTCCAACTGCTCGGGCAATAGCTGGCGGGCTTGCTCGGCTATAGGCGCTGTATTGTGGATAAGCGCGATATGATCGGGATGGAGTTGGGTTGATGGATGTGATTCGATTTGCATAGTGATACTTCAAATTAAAAATGTCATTTCGAACGATAGTGAAAAATCTTTTGCGTGTGCTTGGTCTGCTGTAGACTTATCGCTTGCTGTGAATTGAGCAAAAGATTTTTCGCTACCGCTCAAGAGAGTAGTTTCTCCCTTCGGTTCGAAATGACATTGGTTTTTTAGGCTTTTGCCGGTTCTTTTTCTTTATTATAGATCTTCACCCAATCAATAAATCCCCAAACGCCTATGATGAACAGGAAGATGGTTAAAAAACCGAACAAGGGCAGGTGCTTGTAGAATAATAGCGGGATGGCGAAGATGTTGCTTAGATTAAGTAGTAGCCAGTTTTCTATTTTGCGACGGGCCAATAGCCACATCCCGGCCCAGGCGCTTGCAGATACAAAGCCATCCCAAATGGGAACGTTTGATGGTGGAAAATTGAATTTCCAGAATACCAGGCCATGGTTCAGTATCAGGTACAGTAATAACCATCCCACAAAGGTAATAGCTATTGTAATGCCCCACTCACGGGATGTGCTCCATGTTATTTTAACAGGTGGTTCATCTTTCTTTTTTATCCAGTAATACCAGCCATAAATACTCATTACTAAGTAGTACATGCTCAAAAAAGATTCGCCATACAGGTTAACTTCCATAAGTTGATAAATACCCAACACGATACCAATAATACCTGTTGGGTATAACCATACATTATTGATACGCGCAAGCAGCACTTCGGCAACGCTCATGATAACGGCTATCCAACCAATCAGGTTAGTACCCCGCATTTGCCCTATAAACAATTGAAATAACTGGTGCGCGCTCATGTTAAAATCCTAAACTAAGTGATAATAAAAAGTTGCGTGTGGCCTGCGGGAAATAGTAATTGGTATCGATACGCTTGGCGCTTTCGATATAGGCATAAGTGTAGCCGTTAGCCGAATACAATGTGCTGAATAGGTTGTTTATTAATAACGACACACCAATATTTTTTACCGATTTAGTGCTAAAGCCGTAGTGCAAACGCGCGGTGTTCACAAAAAAGCCGTCGATCTTACGGGTATCGTTTGATGTGTTATCCAGGTACTGCTTGCCAACATATTTACTGATCAAAGCAATTTCGCCACCTTTTACCGGTGCGAAGCTTAGCTCGCTGGAGGCTACTACGTTTGGCGAAAAGGCAATATCAGTTGTGCTGAATTTGTTTACATCCTGGCCTCCGGTATCGTAGTTATCTACAAACTCGGTAAAGTTTTTAACCTTATTAGCGCTTAGCGATAGTGTTGCGGCCCAGTATAATTGCGGTACTATACGCAGCTTGCTATCCAGCTCAACCCCTAAACGATAACTATCGTTCACGTTGCTGCGGATGTACTCGCCTACGTCATTAATCTGGCCGGTAAGGATCAGTTGGTTTTTATAGTCCATAAAAAAACCGTTGATGCCGAAGTTAAAGCCAGAGTAGCTGGCGCGATAGCCAACTTCCAGGTCTTTCATGTTTTCGGGTTTGGGGCGGCTATCCGGGGTTGAATTGGTATAATCGTTACGGTTTGGCTCGTGATTGGCTATCGCGATGGACGCGTAAACGTTATTGTTGGTATTGATCAGGAAGGTAATGCCTGCCTTGGGATTGAAAAAGTCCAACTTGGCCTCCTGCTGAACATTGTTCAGGTTACGATCAAAACCAAGGAAGGAATAATCCAGATGACGGTATTGCAGATCGGCGAAAAGCGTAACCTTATTTAACTTGATATCGGCTTTGCCGTAAATGTTAAAATCGGTTTTTTTAGCGTTATCACGTGAGTATTCGTAACCCGGGGGAACGCTAGCGCCATTTTGTGTCCACTGGATATTGTCGTAGTGGCGGCCCTTGTATTCGTTATATGCACCGCCTAAGTTAAAGTTCAGGTTGTTTTTTGGGGTATAGTTAAAGCTGTACGTTAAACCATAAAAATCATTATCCAACCAAAGTTGACGAACCAGGTCGGTACTGGCGGTGCCGGTAATTGCGGGTGCGATACCATAGTTCGCATAATCCTGATCCTGCTTGTATTCCTCGTAATAACCAAAGCCACGGGTATAGTGCAGGGCTCCGTTGAAGGATAATACATCCGACAGTTTTTGGGTTACCAACAGCTGCGCGTAGTTTTGGGTGTAGTTATCGGTTTCGTTATTGTAGAATGTACCATTCGGTTCGAGGCCAAGCTCGTTGTAGCGGCGATCTATAGTCAGTTGGGTTTGCTCAACACCGTTCCAGGCCTGGTAGGTTTTTTCGTAACCGGAGAATACGTTGGCACGAATGAGGGTGTTTTTGCCGTAATAAGCACCACTCAAAAAATACGATTTCAGATCGGACGAGGCTCGGTTAATGTAGCCGTCGGATTTGATTCGCGATAAGCGGCCATCGAAACTAAACTTGCCATCAACCAACCCAGAGCCTATGCTCACTGTGTTTTTAAGCGTGTTGTACGATCCGAAACTGTTATTCAATTCGGCGTAACCGGTATCGCGGCGGGTAGTGGTTTGCATATTGATGCTGGCACCAAAGGCACCTGCACCATTGGTTGATGTGCCAATACCACGCTGGATCTGGATGTTATCTACAGATGAAACCAAGTCGGGCAGATCAATAAAGTATGCGCCCTGGTCCTCCGCATCATTGAGCGGGATACCGTTTAGGGTGAGGTTTGTTCGCGTAGCATCAGACCCGCGGATGCGGATACCTGTATAGCCTACACCGGCACCTGCATCGGATGTTACTACTACCGATGGGGTTTGGTTAAGTAGGAAAGGCAAATCCTGACCGAGATTATTTTTTTCGAGATCCTTTTTGTTGAGGTTGGTGAAGGTTGTTGCCGAGTTAACCGATGCTCGGGTTGATTTAACGGTAACCTCATCAGTAACCTGGGTTGATTTGCTTAGCGTGAAATTTTGCGTAGTGTTAGCGGTTAAATTAACGGCGGACTGTGCCAGTTGATAACCAATGTAACTTACCTTAATGGTATAGTTA
>Ga0116227_10007816_pt1 | contig 20623 bp, 21 predicted proteins | sample S1TSphgellanicum_FD_89693 | JGI IMG/M metagenome (GOLD analysis project Ga0116227, IMG submission 89693) | Host-associated microbial communities from peat moss isolated from Minnesota, USA - S1T2_Fb - Sphagnum magellanicum MG | ecosystem: Host-associated > Plants > Peat moss > Unclassified...
AAAATCTAAAATCTAAAATCTAAAATTGGCAAATGGAACCAAGAAAATGTGTCTCAGGTACTGGCTCAACGTTGCGCTTATCTCAATAGAATGCTGACTATTTAAGCATTTTTGACCTAAAATCTGGAATCTGAAATCTAAAATTGTTGGTCTCAGTTAGCAAAATAACTGGGGTGGTTTTTGATACCTATTTTTTTGCTTGTGTCAATTATTTGCGAACTATCCTTGTTCTCAAAATCTCAATCCTGTTACTTGCTGTCTTTTATCTGTCATGGTATACAAGTATTATTAATCACTTTTCAAAGGTGACATGCTCCCAACGAGATGGATATGGACTAGCCATAGCAAACGCCTTTAAAACTCCAGAAGCGGGAGACGTATTTTCTAGTAAATATCTACTCTCAGAACTACAAAAACTTTATAACCAGCTAGTAATTCTCAAAAAGCAACGTTCTGCGGAACTAGCACAACCTGAAACATTAGAAAATATTAATATCACCTCAGAACGTATTACTCGCATCCAACGCCGAGTTAGTATGCTTGATAGTTTCCCCTCTGGACTGGATAGAACAAACGTCAGAAATACTTTCAAAAAATTAAATACCTGGAAAGAAACTAAAGGTGTACAAAAACTTCTACGCGAATATACAGATGGAGAAAAATCAAAACTAGATGATGCTACCTTTGTTGTTAGCCTAGTACAAGATACTGATATTTTAAATTTAATTGCTTCGGAAGGTATCAAGCCTACAAGCTTGAAAGTTTCTCTTGCTGCACTTTTGCTTAGAGCTTAGTACAGTAATTTCTCAGGTAAGTCCATGTCAAAAAGCTTTTATTTTAAGCTTTTGGGCTGCTGATAATGGTTATTTTACTTCCGCCGACCTATACTTGATAATTTCTTTCTTAAATGATAAATAACTATTTGACAATAAGGTTTATATTTACCGTCATTTTGTTTATCACTCCACTGTTGAATTTTTTTATTTAAAATTGCTTCTGTCCAATCGCCCTTTGGATGTTGACTTTTTAGCTGTTTAAGTACAAGTTCTAAAACTTCTTTCCTATTATTAACCAAAGTTTGCATATTGAGATTTAAAACTAGATTTAAATCATTATTTATAGTTACATCATCAGAAGAAATTTCTCCATTACCTAAGTATTTAATTAAATCTTCACAATTTCTCGGATTATCAACAGGATTGATAGTAATTTCTGTATTACCCTTCTTTGTATCACAATGTTGCAAGTGATTTGGCGAACCTTCACCACCTTGACAAGCACCAAGCAAATTATTGTAATCTAATTGAAGTTCTTCATAGTCATCTTGTGATTTCCAATGTTCAATTTTCATTTTGTCAATACTAATACGTTGCATACAATAGCAGCAAATATGTCCTTGCTCGGTTAGTAGAGATGTCCGTAATTCATCTTTTTCGGCATAATTATTATAATTAGCAAACTGTTTTTGGCGATGTTGAAATAATGATTGGGGTTCCCGACCCTTGACAATACGCTTCATATTTGTAATTATTTAATCTTCTAAAAAACCAATAAGTGTATTAGCACGAACTACTTCTGAATCATTCTCACCAAGTAAATTAGATAATTCATTTAAAGCCGACTTAGCTGCTGATAAGTGACCATCATCTATCAATTTAAAACAGTGATTTATTTGCTGTTGTACTTCATTTGGTCTTTCTTTTACATTCATTAATTCATATAAGATTGAGTTACTATCTTTGCCATAGGTATAGGGTGTATTCTCGACTAACTGATAATTTTCTAAAATAAATACATTTTCTCTTCTGACTCCACTCAATACCTGCGGCGAATGAGTAGTCACAATAAATTGACAATTAGGAAATGTTTGTGTCAAACTGCGAATTACAGTCCTTTGCCACTGGGGATGTAAATGCAAGTCTATTTCATCAATTAAAACTATTCCTTCTCCTGATAACGCATCATTAGAACTTGGGTTAGCAATTGCCAATCGCCTTGCTAAGTCGGTGACTATCATCAACAACATCTTTTCACCATCAGATAGTTGCTCTAACCTTAAATCTTGGCTATTTTTTGTAATAGTCAATGAAGGTTGACTGGGAACTTGGTTAGAATAAAAATCTCGTTCTGTTGTTGACCTTACTACTCGTAAATCAGAAAAATTACTGTTAGAAAATCTCTCTAAGAAATTTATAATAGCTCTTCTGACAATCTCTAATTTGGGGTTTCTGTAATTATGACTATCTCTTAATCTAATTTCATTTTCATAATCTTCCTCTTCTTTAAACCAATCAAAAAAATCCTGGAAGTCATTGACCCCTGTAGAAAAAGCTTTTTCGTAAGCATACAATTGATGATACAGTTCTTTCTTAGTTTTCTGACTGCCCTTACTTTTAAAAGTGTACGGGTTTTTTAAAACCATTCTATGGGTTTGATAATAAACCATTACTGGTAAATTGAAATCATCATGATATTTTAAATTCTCTTGTAGGCGTTTAATATAATAATTAATCTCATCATAGTTACTTTTCTCTTGTTTATATACACGTTCTTGCACCATCTTCCAAGATAAACTTTCTTTCTGGTCTGTTAAAATTGTTATAGTATTAACAGTAGAATCAGAATTAACATTTATATCATTTTCTGTAAACCTCACTTCTAATTTTTTACTATTGCGGAGTCTAGCTACAAATTGAGCTAACATTATCGCCATACAATCTAAAATCGATGACTTGCCTGCACCGTTTATACCAATAAATACCGATTCGTTGCTTTGAGGAAAGTTCAAGACAATTTCCTTCAATCCTCTAAAATTTTGAATGTGCAGCTTTTCAATATGCATGATTATAATTTTGAGTGCATTTAATTCAACTATGATTCGCTGACTACAACGGTAGATACATAGAACTGCTGTCATTTGGTCGGGCATGTAAATAGCGAGAAGTTGTGGACACATTCACATGGCCCAGAGTAGACTGCACTAACCCAATATTCGCCCCCCGTTCTAGCGCATGGGTAGCATGAGCATGACGCAACCAGTGCGGCGACATCTTCTGACTCAACCCTGCTCGTTTCGCCGCCGTCGCTATGATTTTATTAATTGTCTTGCGGTCAAGATGCCCTTTGCCTTTACCCTTGCAACTACAAAACACCGGGTCATCATCAGCTGCATTCTTCCGCAACTGCATCAAATCATCCCAGATAGACTTTGGCAGCAACACCGAGCGCGTTTTACTGCCCTTACCCAGCACCGTTACCTGCCCACTGTCGCCCCGTGCTGATAAATTCTTCCACTTCAATGCACACAACTCACTGACCCTCAACCCAGCAGCGTATAACAATTGCAAAATTCCCCGGTTGCGACAATTAGGCTCCATCCAAATTAGCCGTGCCACCTCCGATTCAGTCAACAGCCGCTCATTTAGAGTATCAGCCGTTTTTCCCAAACTCATTGCTGCGCCGACATTTACAGGAGTCATCCCGATTTTCTGAGCGAACGATAGCAGCGACTTAACAGCAGAAAGGTAGGTTTTTTGCGTGCTAGTAGTTAACCCCAACCCCTCCAAATGTCCTGCAAAATCGTAAAGGTCTTCTAAGGAGATTTTTTGAATTGGTTTGGCTACAAATGCCAAAAATCTGGTTATATAAAGACGATAAGCTTCTTGGGATCTCAAAGATTTCCCATACAACCACATCTCAATCAACTTAGCTTGAGCGTCAGCCGGAGCTAATTTTGCTAACTTTTTACGTTCCTCCGTGTGGACAAGGGCGACTGGGGGCATGAAGAATGCGACCTTTGATTAATTGTGTAAGCTGTAATTTACATACGCATTATCAGTAAACCAAGGCACGCAATCACTAACATTGTAGGCGGCTGAAAGTTCAACATCTGGCTCAAACCCTGCTGCAATTAATTCTTTACCAGAACTGCATTTCTTTAAGTATCTCAATAAATCCTGCTGGAAAGCTTGAAATGTTGTCACAGCAACTTCCGCCTCTGGTGATAAACTGCCCTGTAAATGACTGAGAATTGCCCCAGCACCAATCAAATCTTCAAATGCAGGTCTTAGGCTACCATCATCTTTCCACTTCTCACCAGCAGGAATCACAGCGATTTTATCCCCATATTTTTGGGCAACTTGTGCCACAGCTTGGCAATTTCGCAAGCAACCAGTCAAAGTTGTTGTATTCCCAGTATGTAAAGTCAGAAAAGAACCATTAGGTGACGGTAAAACTAGTCTAGTTTCAGCAGGAATTTCAGCTACCGATTTAGGGGAGAGAGAATATCCAGTTGTAGTCCAACGTTCTCTATGACTTGCCAACTCTGCTCGTACTGACTTAGCATACTCATCAACCGATTCATCTCTCATTGCATACGGAAAAATGATCGCACCATTATTAGTGGCAATTTCCACGCAGGTAGAAAAAGAGAGAACGTCAACTATCACAACTACATCACTGATAGAAACGAGTTGAGTAATTCCTTGTGGTCCCCACTCACAGCGTAAATTAAATTCTGATTGGTCGTAAATCATTAGAGCGATCGCAAAAGACAATATGATCAAAATCAAACCACAAATTAACCACTGTACGTTCGCTCATTTTTGAAGGTAGGAGGAATTAATACCTTACTGTGTAAGGTTTCAAGGTGATTGTGGATCTGATGATGGTATTGAGATGAGATACGGATACCGTTGGCGAATTTGTCGAGTCTCAAAATAAATAGCGTATTTATCGCGTTCGCGAAGCGGCTCCTTCGGAGCATCGCCTACGGCAGGCGTTTCGTCATCGCTGGGCGTGCGGCTCCTTGCTCCAAGGGAGCCGCTCTTAGCGAACGGAGCATCGCCCTTTGGGCGGGGAAGAAAGTGACATAAAAGTAGCGAGTGGGGTGGAATCAGCCAGACCGCTACGCTAAAAGGTTTCATGCCCCACAAGGCAAAGAATAACTCGAGAAAATCGAAATGGGTGTGGGGCATCAGAAACCTTTTTCTGTCTGATTCTCCAAGGGTTCCAGGATTTGGGCATCACAAATCTGGGTTTGCGTTAAAACACTTTTATGCCCAAAAAGGAATGTACTTAGCATAGTGCATGGATTTCGATTCAGACTCGTCTGCCTTGATCCAGCCATCTTCTCTGGTAGCATTTATAATAGACATCTCCGACAATTAATATCTGCGTCTTGCTGCACCAGGGTTTCAGGCTCATTTTCGGAGATTTCTAATCAGACATTCTTTGATTATTAACATATAGGAGACAGCAATGCTGGTAACAGGCTCGAATTCGGTCTCTTTTGCTCATAGTAGGGAAATCCTGATGGGCAATGGTAAATCAGCGATCATGCCTCAGTAGTTTAGATAGTATTATTTTTTACGAGTTTATGCCACAGTGATAAAGCTGATAGGGAATCCCAATCCGATAGAACTCTTTGTGATCTAGACTGTAAGCATTCTCACTCCCCAAGGATAAATGGGGAGGTATGCGATCGCTCAATCCCTGCATAAAGTTAATTGCTACCACCAAGAATCACTATAATTTCCCCAACCTAACTAATCCCATGATCAGTATAAAGTATCAATCAGTATATTTGGGTCAATGTCAATCACAGTAATCTTAGTATCCTCGACTACTACATTGCCCATACGTATGTTGTGCATTGCATCAAATTTCGATTCTTCCTCAGCAATGCGTTCAAAATGCCAAATTACGTGGTGGTGCTTGACAATTGGTTTTCCAGAGTCTAATAGCTTCACAATACTCATCACAGCCAGTTGTTCCAAGGCAATAGCGATGGCACATTCCTTAGTTTGACCACAGTATGGCAAATTCTTCCTCGGCAAATCAGCCAGAGACGGGCATAAGTACTACCCATTGTCCTGAGGCTGCACCGTAATTGTGATGCACTCTGTGTTTATGTCAGTGCCCGATTTGTAAATATTCTTAACATAATGTTTAAAAATTTATATAATAACAAAATTAAATAAATAAGTTAAGAACTTTCAAAGTATAACTTATGCAATTATTGATATATTGTGAAACGAGCTACAAATCATGTGGTGGGCAATTCTTTAATCCTATTGGATTTTGGCAAAGGCAAGTAGAATCGCTAGGTTATATACTCCTACAGATGTACAGCAACTGGAGGGGAAGAGTACCAACGCTACCTAGTCTCTACAACCCGCAAACCCATAATCAGTATTTCGTCCCTGCAAACGGGGGAAACAGCAGGTGTATGTAGAAGTTGCACATAACGTGATTTGATAGGTAATAAAGAGAGACTTGTTGGAAGGAAAATATGTCTTACGCTCAAACGAAGACTCAGTCAAAGACTGGGTATCAAGCCGGGGTTAAAGATTACAGACTAACTTATTACACACCCGATTACACTCCCAAAGATACAGACATTTTAGCAGCATTCCGCGTTACACCTCAACCCGGAGTCCCCCCAGAAGAAGCAGCAGCAGCAGTAGCGGCTGAGTCCTCTACTGGTACTTGGACAACTGTGTGGACAGACTTGCTCACCGACCTAGATCGCTACAAAGGTCGTTGTTACGACATCGAACCAGTTCCTGGTGATGACAACCAATTTATTGCTTATGTTGCCTATCCCTTGGACCTGTTTGAAGAAGGTTCTGTCACAAATATGTTTACCTCCATCGTTGGTAACGTATTTGGTTTTAAAGCCCTCAAAGCTCTACGTCTAGAAGACCTCCGGATTCCTGTAGCTTACCTCAAGACCTTCCAAGGACCACCCCACGGCATCCAAGTGGAACGGGACAAGTTAAACAAATACGGTCGTCCTCTGTTGGGTTGTACAATCAAGCCCAAACTCGGTCTTTCAGCTAAGAACTACGGTCGCGCAGTATATGAGTGCTTACGTGGTGGTCTGGACTTCACCAAAGACGACGAAAACATCAACTCCGCCCCATTCCAACGGTGGCGCGATCGCTTCCTATTTGTAGCTGAAGCTATCACCAAAGCCCAAGCAGAGACCGGCGAAATCAAAGGTCACTACCTGAACGTTACCGCCCCCACCTGTGAAGAAATGTTGAAGCGGGCAGAGTATGCAAAAGAACTCAAACAGCCCATCATCATGCACGACTACCTCACCGCAGGCTTCACAGCCAACACAACCCTAGCGCGTTGGTGTCGTGATAACGGTGTACTATTGCACATCCACCGTGCAATGCACGCCGTCATCGACCGTCAAAAGAATCATGGGATTCACTTCCGGGTCCTAGCTAAAGCCCTACGGTTATCTGGTGGGGACCATATCCACACCGGAACAGTTGTAGGTAAGCTAGAAGGCGATCGCGCCATCACCATGGGTTTCGTTGACCTACTGCGGGAAAACTATGTAGAGCAAGATAAATCTCGCGGGATTTACTTTACCCAAGATTGGGCTTCCCTACCTGGTGTAATGGCCGTTGCCTCCGGTGGTATCCACGTATGGCACATGCCTGCCCTGGTGGAAATCTTTGGTGATGACTCCGTACTGCAATTCGGTGGTGGTACCTTAGGACATCCTTGGGGTAATGCTCCCGGCGCCACTGCTAACCGTGTCGCCTTAGAAGCAGTAATCCAAGCACGTAACGAAGGTCGCAACCTAGCTCGTGAAGGTAACGATATTATCCGCGAAGCTGCTAAATGGTCCCCAGAATTAGCAGCTGCTTGCGAACTGTGGAAAGAAATCAAATTTGAATTTGAATCAGTTGATACCGTCTGATATTTTTGGATTGAGGATTTTAGATTAAGGAACAATCTAAAATCCAAAGTTCTTTTGGGCTGGGGTCAAGCATGAATCTTAAGCAAATTGCCAAGGACACAGCCAAGACTCTCCAAAGCTACCTAACCTATCAGGCGCTAAGGACGGTACTGGCACAGCTAGGTGAAACTAATCCTCCATTGGCACTCTGGCTGCACAACTTTTGTGCCGATAAAATCCAGGATGGAGAAGCTTATATTGAAGCGCTGTTCCGGGTGAATCCAGAATTAGCACTGCGGATTATGACTGTGAGAGAACACATAGCCACAGAGGTTGTAGATTTCTTACCGGAAATGGTTCGCACTGGTACTCAGCAAGCCAACATGGAACAACGTCGCCAGCATTTAGAGCGAATCACCCAGCTCAATCTATCAGACCCCAGTCCTGAATCAGATCTCAACAGTTAGTAAAAAATCACCATCCATTCCCAAAAACTATGCAAACTTTACCCAAAGAGCGCCGTTACGAAACTCTTTCCTACTTGCCAGCTTTGTCTGATGCTCAAATTGCTAAACAGATTCAGTACATCCTGAATCAAGGTTACATCCCCGCAGTTGAGTTCAACGAAACCTCTGAACCAACAGAATTATATTGGACATTGTGGAAGCTGCCTTTGTTCGGTGCTAGATCTACTCAAGAAGTGTTGAGCGAAATACAAGCTTGTCGTTCTCAGTACAGCAACCACTTCATCCGCGTGGTCGGCTTTGACAACATTAAGCAGTGTCAAATTCTCAGCTTTATTGTTCACAAACCTAACAGATACTAAAGCTAGTTGGCCTGAATAATTTATTCTTTGGGGAGGGGTAGAACTATCTACCCCTCTTTTATTAGAAATTAATTGTCTATACTAGATTTGACTTTTCCCATTATCTTTTTATTTGAACTTTATCTAATTGCGGTTAAGCCCCACAAACGGCTCTATTTCAGCGTGGTTTCTATGCCCTATCCCTTATGCAGCAACCTTTATAGGTAGGTTGTCACCCTCTAAGCTGATTCGCAATCTTCCCTGAAACGATTCAACTGTGGATGTTCAATGGGTGACGAGGGATTTGAACCCGCAACCAATGGATTAAGAGTCCACTGCTCTACCGTTGAGCTAGTCACCCAGACATTGCTAAATCATAGCAAGCCTCTACCCATTTTGTCAGTATTATTGCTTTAAAAATCAGCTAAAGGGGGAATTCTAGTGTAAAGGTGATTTGATTGGCAGTACTCTCGGCATGAATTAAACCACCTAAATGCTGAACCATAGTCTGAACAATTGCTAACTCTAGCCCAGTTTCGCTAGATTTCCAAGGTTCATTTTTAGCGAGACGGTAAAATGGTTGGAAAATCTGCAACAGTTCCTGACTATTCATCTCTACACCGGAATTGGTGAAGCTAATCTGTACTATGTCAGCCTTTCTTGTAGCTGCAACTCTAATTGATTCTCCTGGGGGAGTGCATTTACAAGCATGGTTTAGGAGTTCAGTGACAATCCGCTCTAAATCGGTAATATCTGTTTCCAAAGGTGGCAGTCCGGTTCCAATCTCCAAGTTTAACTGTTGTCCTTGGCAACTGGTGAGATCGCGGAAAGACTGAACAATGGGGGGAAGCCAAGTCTCTATGTCAATGGTGATTAAGGTTGGTGGAGCAGGTTGGGTTTTCAGATAGGTAAGGGTGAGTAGATGGTTAATTAACTTGCTCTCCCGTCCACACTCGGTTTGGAGAATCTCTAATAACTGGGAGGCTAATTCTGCATCTATGGTAATGATATTTTCCAGGGTTTGGGCTGCAAGGCTAATGCTGGTTACTGATGTCCGCAGTTCTTGAGACAGGGTTTTGAGAAATTCATTTTTTAGCCGTTCTCTTGTTTCTAGTTCCCTTTGCTGTGTTTGAGTGATTTCATATAGCTGGGATTGATGGAGAGCGATCGCACATTGACTGGCTAGGAGTTGCACTAGGTCTATTTCCCACTCAGCAAAAGCCTCCTGTGAGGATTTAATCAGCCAAATATTCCCCCAGATGCCCCCCCGAGCATCGAAAATGGGTACAGCTAACTGGCTGACTATTAGCAGCTTGGCATAGGAACCTGGAACTATTTCTAGGGACTGATGGGGTTGTTTTTGTAGCAGGGGTTGATAGATTTTACCAAAGTCTGCAATCTGCCTAGTTAGTCCCTGATGGCGGGGTAAACTGGTAGTGTACTCCCAAGTCACAGTTGCTAAAGTATAATCCTGGTTATAGAGTTCAATTTGACACCTTTCCAGGTTGAGCAACTTAGCTAATTCCTCTGTCACTAGGGGTAGTACCTGGGTTGTCCCCAAATTATCACGTAATAAAATTGTAATATAAGATACAAAATTTTTGTGATCTTGGGCTTGCCGCTTTTGCAACTCTATCTGCTGATGTAGTTTTGTTTGCTGGATAGCAATACCCATTTGGGTTGCCATTTGCTTGAGCAACTCAATTTCAGGTTGTTGCCATTGCCGGGGTTGACGGCATTGCTGAACAATCAACAGCCCCCAGAGATCCTGTTGTAATAAAATTGGCACAACTAGGTTAGCTTTTACCTGCAAAGATTCGAGGAAATTCCTCAGGCAGGGATGTAATCCAACTGCGTAAATATCTTCTACGGCTTGAATACAACCACGTCTGTAGCGTTCTTGATTTGTGGCATTAAAGCAGGGATCGTGGATGTTTTTCCCCAGCAGTGAATCATTAGCGGTTATAGTTGATTCGGCAATTATTAATCCACTGCCATCTGGTTGGGAATGATAAATCAGTACTCGATCGCTTTGCAAACACTGGCGGATTTCTGTGACTGTCCGTTCCAGAATTATGTCTAAATCTTGACATTGATGAATCCGTTGGGCAATAGACTCTAGTAGTCGCTGTTGTTCTGCTTGCTCTGTAAAGGTTTGTTCTGCTTGTATTGAGGGTGTGATATTCCTACTGGTGCCAATTAAACGATAGATTCTTGAGTTAGCATCCCGTAGTGGTGTGAGAGTTGTACTCCACCAAGTTGGTGTTCCCTTGAATTGCAAGCATTGTTCGTAGGAAATGGTTTTACCGAAGTATACACAGTCGGTGTAACGTTGACGTACTCTGACAGCATCAATTGGGGAGAGGATATCCTCTGGTCTTTTACCCCTAAGTTCCTCTGATCGCATACCTACCCATTGCTCATGGGTAGGATTAAGTGCTAAATAGCAAAAATCCCCATCTTCTAGCACATCAACCACAAATATAGATGCTTGCACTGAATCGTACATACTCAGCAGGAATTGCTCACTACTGTTGTTCTCATGTATCTCTTTACCGAAGAGAATGTCTGCAGGTACTGATTGTTTTAACTTGGAGATGGATTTAGCTGGATTTAGATTCATGGTGAGAGTCCCTGTATTTTATTGCTGACTCTTCTAGGCGATCACTTATGTATTTTAAAACACTAATACAAAATGCCCCTTAACGCCTTAAGCCAAGCATTGATAGTTGATTAAATCTTTCTCTATTTGTGTTCAAAAATGGGGTAACACCAATTCAAATATAGGAATCTAGTTTGATTCGGAGAAATTGTTTATGTGCCACGCAAGAAGCAAAAGGCAAGCTCCAAGGGGATTACAAAGAATTCAGTATACTGAGTTCATTTCAAAAATCAAGTAGGATTCCTATAGGAATAGCATCTTTCCCCTTTGCTCTAAAGGTTTCCAGTTTTAAATCTGTCTCCCTCTTGGCAAAAATTGGTATTAGCTTAACTAGTTCTGCTATTTGAACACAAAGATCCATGCTACCAATGCGGGTGAATTTACGGAAACTACTTATTAACAATACTTAATGATTCTTGCACATAGAGAAGTACAACCCACCAAATTTTCTAATAATTTTCACATTTCTTCACACTGTTATCCGAAAAACTTATCAGCCTTGATTCCTGTCAGAATGGAAACTATCAGCCAGGTAAGAGCTAATCCCACAACCTCTCCTAAGTATAAGCGGGTGAGGTGGTGCAAAAATAGCCCTACGGACCAACCGACGGGTAAGGCCACAGTCCAACTTACTGAACTGACTACAATCCATTGCCATGCCCAGGGATCTGATTTAGGAATTGCTAACCACCATTGTGCTAATCCCAACCCGAAACCACTGGTAACCCCCAAAGTTGTGCCCCAAAGCAATCTGGGGAGGAAAAATTCAGGTGTTGGTACAATCCATCCTACTGCACCTGTAGTCATAGCCATTACCCCCCAGCCTAAAAGAGTTGACAACACCCAGCGCCAAATATATGTGGATTGTTTTCGGAGTAAGCTTTGGGGTAGGGCAACTGCCAAGCCACCAACACATGACTCTACTACATTGATACCTTGCCTATCACTAATCTCAATTAAGAGTAGACTAAGCAGAAAACCACCAAAAGTTGCTAAAGTCCACAGTAATATAAAGCTAAACTTAGTTGGGACAGACGCTAGTGGCATCAAAACTCGCTTCCATTTAATTATAGTGGTCTGATAGCTTTAGCTGCAAACATTTTTAAAAAAGCCTGACGCCGCTGCCGAGGTGATTCTGGGGCGATGTAACCCCATAAACTATCCCAATAGAAAAAAGATACCCCTTGAAAATGGCGATCGCGGACTATTTGCACTTGTTTCTTGATTTGGGCGATATTCACAGGATTATAGAATGTACCTGTTGAGATGCCGATAGCAACAGGGATTTTAGTTCGCGCCAATTCTATGGCAGGTTGTTCTAGTTCAGAGATAAAAGTTTTTTGATTATCTCGATATGCTTGCAAAATCAACTCATCTAGCAAACCTTTTTTCACCCAGGTTTCCCAATCTTGTAGGTAATATTTATAGGCAAAAGCTTGGGAATTAGGAGAAAGGGAGATTTTCGCCTGGGGTTTAACGGCTTTCACAGATTTACGGATCTGTGCAACGAAGTTAGTAATTTTATCTGCTCGCCAATGCATCCACTCAGGATTAAAAGGATCGGTGGGGGGTTTTTTGCCTTGGTGTTCCCGCTGGTAGAGTTGGACAGTGAAGCGATCGTAACCAAACTGTACTGGCATTCCAAAGTGGTCGTCAAGCTGAACCCCATCGACATCATAATTACTAATTACTTCCAAAATTAGTCCTTGAATAAACTTTTGAACTTGGGGGTGCAGTGGATTTAACCAAGCTTGTTGAATGGGAAAGTCGCTGTTGATTTCCTCCAGTGGACTTGATTTAATCACATTAATACCTGCTAACCAGGTTGGGTGTTCCCGCGCCAATGCAGAATTGGCAGGTGCCATAAACCCGTATTCAAACCAGGGGATAACACTCAAGCCTTTAGTTTTGGCAATCTTTACCAGATTGGTTAAAGAATCCTTGCCCCCATGCATGAAGCTGAGCAGAGGTTCAGTCTCTGAACCTGTAACCTTCTTAGCCACAGCACTGTTATAAAAGGTGTAACCTCTATTCCAAACAACAGGATAAACCGTATTAAAATTGAGCGCCGAGAGTTGGCTTAAAGCGCGGTCCAATGCCCAGGGCATAAAAAGTACACCACTAGCAACATTAGTTAGCCAAACCCCACGAAGTTCCGTCATCAAGGGACTGATATTTTGCTTATGACCTGGAAGGGATGCAACTGAAAATACTGTCAAAATAATTACTAGTCCCCAACCCAAAAAGTAGAAAAAACAACGGTAAATTAACCGACTCATCTGTAAATTTGGCTGAATTTTCTGGTCATATATACAACTACAAAACCAATGCTTCAGGCTCCGGAATTAATTTGAGGTGGCATTTCAGGGAGCAGGGGCAATACGGTTCGGATAATGACATTATTCCCAACTTGTAGCGATTACCAAAATAGGGATTTCCGTTTAACCGAACCATATTGGGAGCAGGGGAGTCCCTCAAGGGTAGGGTTAAAAAGGTCTAAGCTGAAAACCTACCCTTGAAAAGTCCTCTAGTCATCGAAAATCTAAAATCTTTCCACCCCCGGAACCTGCTGAATATTTGTTGTGTTAGCGGCTTCACCACAAGTACGTGGTGTAGGAAATATTTTCCCAGGATTTGCTAATCCCAGAGGATTAAATACTTGCCGTATCCATTGCATAGTTTCTAAATCAGCTGGACTAAACATATCCGGCATATAGCATTTTTTGTCAGCACCAATGCCATGCTCACCAGAAATGCTACCCCCAACTTTTACACAGAGTTTAAGAATTTCTCCACCTAACTCCTCTACTTTTGCCAAAGCTCCAGCTACGGAATTATCGAATAAAATTAGTGGGTGGAGATTCCCATCACCAGCGTGAAAGACATTGGCAATAATATAACCGTACCGTTGGCTGAGTAAGTCAATTTCCCGTAGGACGTAAGGTAGTTGAGTTCGGGGAATCACCCCATCTTGAACATAATAGTCTGGGCTGATATGTCCAGCAGCAGCAAAAGCGGCTTTGCGTCCTTTCCATAACTTTAATCTAGTTTCCGGATCACTGGCTGAGCTGATCTTGCGTGCTCCATTTTTTTGGCAAATTGCGCTAATTCGTTCTTTATTAGTAGCAACTTCCACCTCTAAACCATCAATTTCTACTAGGAGAATTGCCGTCGCATCACGGGGATAACAATTTGTTGCCACGACATCTTCTACAGCATTGATGCTGATATTATCCATCATTTCTATTCCCCCAGGAATAATGCCGGCACCGATAATATCAGAAACGCTGGCTGCGGCAGCTTCGACACTGGTAAAATCTGCCAACAGCACACAAATTGATTCTGCACTCTTGAGTATTTTCAAGGTGATTTCCGTAGCAATTCCTAAGGTCCCCTCTGAGCCAACAAATACACCTGTTAAATCATAACCAGGCATTTCCGGGACTTCTCCCCCTACATCCACAATTTCACCATCGGCAAGTACCAGTTTCAACCCCAAAACGTGGTTAGTGGTGACACCATATTTCAGGCAGTGTACACCACCAGAGTTTTCCGCAATGTTTCCACCTATGGAGCAAATAATCTGACTGGAAGGATCTGGTGCATAGTAAAAACCAGCACCACTAACTGCTTGTGTCACCCAACTATTAATCACTCCGGGTTGGACGATAGCTATTTGATTTTCCAAATCTATTTTAATTATTTGTCGCATTAAAGAAGTAACAATTAAAACCGAATCTTCCAGGGGTAAGGCACCACCAGAGAGACCAGTGCCAGAACCCCTGGCAATAAAGGGGACAGTAAACTGATTACAGATTTTGACAACCTCTGCTACTTGTTCCGTGGTTCTGGGTAGAACTGCCACTGCAGGACGTTGACGATAACTAGTCAGTCCATCGCATTCGTAGGTGATAAGTTCCTCTTTGCGTTGAACTACACCTTTTTCCCCTAGGACTGTGATCAATTTTTTGATGATTGGTTGCCAGTTGATTTTTTGTTTATCTTGGATGAGCATGATATTTTAGAACTAGTATAGGAATCCGATTTGATGGGCGATTAACGGCTAATGGGAAAATTTTTATAAAAATCAAATATTATTTCTAGTAAATCTCATTCCGCAATTCAGTAACAGCTAGGAATTGAACACGTTGATGCCCGCTATTATTAATACCCACACCAGGAAGAAATTCCTAACTTACATACCCCACAGGGAGCAATTCATCTCATTGCCTCCCTTTAGGTAGGCATCTTTGCTGTTATCGGATTACACCTTCAAGGTTAGCACCTTTGATATCAGCGCCTTCAAGATTAGTACCTTCGAGTTTCGCACCTTTGAGAATAGTACCTTCAAGGTTAGTGCCTCTGAGCTTCGCACCTGCAAGAAGAGCACCTGTAAGGATAGAACCTGCGAGGTTGGCACCTGTAAGGTTAGCACCTTTGAGATTAGCATCTATAAGATAACTGGCTGCAAGGTTAGCACCCGTGAGGTCAGCATCTTCGAGGTTAGCTCCTTTAAGGATAATAACGCCGGCAAGGTTAGCATCTGTGAGATCAACACCTGCGAGGTTAGCACCTGTGAGATTAGCACCTGTAAGGTCGCATTTGGGACATTGCTTGGTTTTAGTTTCCAAAACTCGGTTTAAGTCTTCCCTATTAAAAGCATAACTAGGACTACCCCACAGATTTACAGAACAGATAACAAAAACTAGGAGATTTAAAGCCGAAGGGAAAAAATGCTTCATAATCTTGTATCTAAAATCAAATTCTCGCAGAAAATAGAGGTACTGTTATAGTCAGCACCTCTTGATCAAGATTTCTTATTCCAGAAATTTTTGGTTTTTTAACTCTCGCTTCTTACGCCTTTGCTCCCTAGCGGCTACAGCATATTCCATAGGATAGCCCACTACTGGAATTACTTGATATCTGCGCTCCTCTTCTAACTTTTTCAGTTTGGTGTAGTCTACCCAGTGGATACAATCAACAGGACAGGTATCAATCGCTTCTTGGATGAGTTCCTGACTATCTCCGTTCTGGCGAACTACCCGCGATCGCCCGTAATCTGGTTAATATAAAAGGTGTTACGGGCAACATGGGCGCAATGTTTACAGCCTATGCAAGTTATTTCATCTACATAAACGCCCTTCTGCCGCAATGCTCCACCTAATTCCGGCGCTAAACTTTGGGAAGGTGGTAAATCATCGGACATTACGCACTCCACCGTTGTACTACTAGACGAATAGAACCGTCTGCATTTTTTTGTTGTTCAGCTACTTCAAAACCTACACGTGCAGTTTCTTTGACTACTGTTTGGTAAGCATAGCGTTGGGTTACTTGGCGTAAGAACCCATCTACTGACAAATTTTGCTGCCAATACTGCAAATCAGCTACTAATTCATATTCCTTGCCATTCCACCGAAAGCCTATGTCGCAGCCATTTTCCTGTTCTATGGTAATTTCTGCTGGTTGAGTTTGACCGCGATAGCCCCGCACTTCAGTTGCTCCTGGTTTCCAGTCTATGCCTAAATCGGTGAGGGCTTCTTTTAGGGAGTCAAGGTTACGGATTTGGGTTTTGATTTGGCTAAAGTGTGACATAGTAGTTGTTTCTTGAGGATAAAGTTGGTTTGAAATCTTACCAGTCGCTATAGTTTGCTTGCGTATTTACTGCGTCGAGTTGTTGCGTTTGAGCAGCAAAGAGTTCTGATGTTGCTTCGTGACTCAGCACAACCCCTAACTGGGCTTCAATAGCTGCTGTCACTTCAGTACAGGAAGCTCCAACAATACCTGTTACCTTCTCCTGTACCCGTCCATCTGGATAAATTATGAATTCTAATGTCTCCATAACTCTAGCCCAACCCTACATAGTTGTGATTACAGAAAGCTTGAGACGTTACTTAGATATAAAGTTGACCTTTGTCAACTAATGTTCCCTCTCACAAAATATATATCTTAGAATCTTTACAAAAATTATAAATTTTGTAATCAAGCACTTCTGCTATAGATCAGTTTCTCGTAACGTTAAAAATTAGTCAAGCTGAAAATCCTGCTTAAGCTTTAATAGTTACAAGTCTTAACAGGTCAGCATTGAGGGCATAAAGCTACTTAATTTCCGCCAGAATATTACCTAAAATTAATTAGGTTGGAGCGAGAAATAACTTGTTCCTTTCTTAGGTACTTATCCAGTGAAGAGGGATAAGGAAAATCTTGAAGATTATTGCGAATAGTTAATAAGTGTGTAAAATTTATAATAAATTCTACTTAGAACATATCTGTTCAGCGTCATCAAAAGTTGGGAAGATCCGTGCTTCACCATGCCGAAGCGGCGGCTACGCCAACGCAAGAACAGTAGATACAGCAACTACCTTGTCACTCAGGTTCACCAAAAGCTGGGAAGAACCAATTTAATTTCAGACTCGACAACTGTCACCCCGCCTTACCCCGCAACCGCTCAACCAATTGGCGCGTCCACTCCAAGTTACTATCGCGCAGACGATCGTAGATTTCCAGGGCAGCCTTTGCCAAGAGTAGCGCCTCAGGGTAGTGCCCCTCCTTTTCCAGGACTTGCGCCAACCCCGCTTGAGCATTAGCCACCAAGTCTTGCCGTCCCACTTCCTGCGCCAGGGGTAACCCACGCTCGTACCAGGTGCGGGCTTCTGAGGGGCGATCGCGGGCGCTGCCTGGGGACTTTGCCGCTTGGCAAGTTTAGAGTTCCTCCTAATCTAAAATCCAAAATCTAAAATTGACAGCGTCAACTCAGACAAGCATTAGAACTGACTAATTCTACTCTCCCTAACCAAAAGGGTAAACCGACTACTCGACCTACTCTAAGATGGATTTTTCAATGTTTTCAGTCGGTCCACCTCGTACTTGTCGATGGGATTAAATCTTTGATTCAACTCACGGACAGACAAAGACTGATTTTGCAGTTCCTTCGTGCATCTTCTCACAAATATTATTTTTTGTCTTAAATAACCTGCTGAATGTAGGGTAAATAGTCTGATAAATCAACATATTAGATTAGAATCGCTGAAACCTGTACACAGCAGTCATTTGTAGACTATTTTACCGGAAATTATACGTATATTCATCTATATCTTAATCCACACAGGTCAATAGTTGTAGGCTGTAGACCTACTTACAATTAAGTCTTCTCCGCAGGTTCTTTGAGTTTAAAGATTTTTTTACGTATTTTTACTGTATCCTTCTAGTTTAGAAATTTGTATCCTTGTCTGTCGGGAGTTTTACTGTATAAATTCTCGAAAAAGGGGGTAAGGGGGGTATAAGAAAAATGTGAACCCAGATATGGATAACATCAAAAGTGTTGAATGTTAAGATTTTAAGGATCGTAGTCAAATTGTGCATTAGCATTGGTGATACCAAATTTGAGTAGCTAATGACTCTATTCTCAATAAACAAGCAATTTTGGCTGGGTAAAACAACTAAAATTGTAAAGTTTGTTACACGATTCAACACTTCTGGGATAACATCAATAAGAAATGTTTTTGGATGTTTACTGTGAACAGAGAAAAAGATTTAGCTGATATTAGAAATTATTTATATGAGGAAGCAGAAAAACTGTGGCGCTGGAGCTTGTATGTTTCAGCATCTGTTCAAGTTCTTTCTTTAATTGCAGCATTCACTAATTCTTCTTGGTTTTTAGTTATCGTTGGGCTTTTAGCACTTACAGCACCTATATCTATAACTTGGTTAAGAGAACAAGCTAACCAACGAACCCAAAAAGCCGACAAATGTAGGAGATTAATTTTATATGCAGATGGATTAGGCGAAAGAATACAGCAAGAAGAATTAGCAAATGTTTTTTCTTGGGTAAATGTAAAACCCAAACCAGCACCTTTTATTAGTCCTTATTATGATTCTAATTTCCCAGTTGGGACTAATAGATTAGCAGACATAACCTCTGAATCAGCTTTTTTTACTAAAGCAATAGCAGAAAAAGTAAAATTTTACTTACAAATATTTTTGTTTATTTCATCATTACTAATTATTATAATCCTTTATCTTGCTGCTACTACAGGAAAAGCAGGCATTATTATAAATACAAGTAAAGTTACAACATCTATCATTTCATTTTTGTTGGCAGGGGATATATTTATATTAATGGCCAGATATTCGGAACTATCTGCTGTAGCTAAAGAAACATTTCTTTTATGCTCAAAATTGAAAGGGAGGCAAGATTTAAAAGTTAGCGAAGTGATGCAAACCACAGAAGACTATCATATTACCTTAATACAAAGTCCTCCTATTCCATTTATCTTTTATCAGAAATACCAAAAATCTCTAAATGATGCTTATAAGAAAAGTCAACAAAACTTCTAGTAAATTATGGACATAGTATCATCTGCTATACAAGCATATATTGTAAATAACATTACACTTAATCAATGCAATATAGAAAAAGCCGCAAGCAGCCGAAAATGGTTTTTAACAAGGCTCGAAAATTCAATTGCTAGTAACACGAACTTATCCTTGTATAGTGAACCTTTTGTTTACTTTGGTAGTTATTTTAAACGAACAAAAGTAAAGGCTGTTGACGAATACGATATACTAGTTGTATTTGATACAAATACAGGATATTATACAAATAATGGAACTATACAAGGTAGAGGTTTAGGTCGTGTTAATCCAAATTACCTTTTCAGTCATAAATTATACTTAAAATATACAATCAGCCTTAGTCCGTCTAAATTTCTAAATCAACTAAAGTATGCTGTACAAAATGTTGTACAAGCTTTTAACGGCGAAGCACCTGAGAGATGTGGACAAGCTATTACAGCAACTATTAAATCCCAAAACTTAAAGATTGATTTAGTTCCTGCTTGTATTTTTACTGATGGTACTGGAAACATTTTTTATACTATCCCAAAAGGGGATCAGAATAATGGATGGATTGTTACATCTCCAAAGGAAGATAAAAATTTACTAAATAATGTAGCTGAAGGAAAAAAAAATTTTAAAAATGTCATCCGAATACTAAAAAGAATTAAAGAAACATATAATTTCTCAATTTCTTCTTTTACTGTAGAAACATCTGTGATTTTAAGTGGGCAGAATTACTGGTCTGACAATCTTTATTATGATGTCAAAAATGCATTATCAAATTTAGCCCTGGCTTTGGGAGATGGAAACTTACCTGACACATATAACCCAAGTATTAACTTAATATCCGATTTAAGCACGGGGTTGTGGTATGCCAAGAGGATTAAAAAGATTATAGACGAGCTTGATAAATGTAGCATACTTGCCAACCAACAAGAAGTTAGGGACAGAATTACAAGGGTGTTTGAGAATTTATAATCTTCTTTATTGCTGGAGTTTAGACTAAATGGGCGAGATGAAAGAGAAAAAGGGGATGTCTGATTGAAGACAGTCCCCCTTTTGGCAGAAGCTAAGAGAGAATCATTTACTCTTAGCTGCCAATATGAAACGTGCCAGACTC
>Ga0116227_10007817_pt1 | contig 20622 bp, 13 predicted proteins | sample S1TSphgellanicum_FD_89693 | JGI IMG/M metagenome (GOLD analysis project Ga0116227, IMG submission 89693) | Host-associated microbial communities from peat moss isolated from Minnesota, USA - S1T2_Fb - Sphagnum magellanicum MG | ecosystem: Host-associated > Plants > Peat moss > Unclassified...
CATTTGAGGTGGTTTTTTTTTCAAAAAATATATTTGGTAAAAAGTAATAAAAAAGAGAACAACCAAAAAAATTGGTAAAAACACATTCCCCCCCCCCCCCCCCCCAAATTGTAATCACATGTAAAAAATTCTTGCAATTAATTTTTTTACTATGTATCAACATCACATTTGACATCATCTAGGATGACATTTTGGTTTGAAACATATCCATTACATGTAATGCCAATGGATATCATTTTCACATTGTCACATTTGTATTTGTAATGTAAGAAACAAATTCAATTTGGGTTGGAACAATTGATGTTAATGGCATTTGCTAGGCTTTGATGATGTTTATTTTTACGCAAACTATGTGTATAGTTATATCAAAACATTTCAATTCCACTCCTCAATCTAACACCATTGATGACATAAAAGTTCATAATTCCATGTTGTACAAATTTTGTTTAGACCTCATGTTAATAATTCAATTTAAATCCTATGGTGTTACAAGCAATTTTTGTGGTGAAAGTTGTGAATGGGTTTTTTGAAATGGATGTTTACTAAAAATGTCTAGACTTTGATTTTTTTATCTTTATTCAAACTACTTGAGGAATGGCTTTCCTCACACATAAAGAGAGAAAGCTTCTACCCAAGTTTGATTGACTTTTTTGTGATTAAAACATTTGTCATGAATGTTTTTCTTGTCAAGGACAAAATTGTTAAATGGCATACAACACATTTCTAATGCAAAGTTACAACCAACTCTCTTTAAATCAATTTTTTTCACAAGCACACATCAAATACAGCTGAAAATCACTACCTATTAAAAAAACCTTAATTTTGTGGATGCAAAGAGAAATGTAATGAATATAAAAAAAGGAACAAAATGGGGTGACACAAGATTCTTCCAAAATTACAACCACGCCTCCTCATTGTTGCTCACTACTATGCCACCAAAATGGTTTGAGAAGGTCAGTGAACATGATTTGTAAAAACAAAATTGACATATGTGAAAGTTGAGAAATTGTGCAAAATGTAAGGTAAAATGCAAGAATATGTTCCAAGAAATCAATGTTAATCTAAAATAACAACCTTCAGGAGGTCATTTTTGGATTAGGCAATAATCTCATTAGCAAATGTTGTAGGCCGACCACATTTACACCTAATAATTAGTGCTAATTTTCACTTTTTTCATTAGTGCTAATCCATGTTGAGATTAGCACATGTTTGATACCCAGTAATAAAGTTTGACAATGAATGAATCCAAAAAAAGTGGAAAAGATGGTGCTGATCAAAGAACTATAAAATTAAACCTCAAGAAATTGAATTCAAGCTAGTTAAACAATGGATGAATTTGACAAAATGGAACAATGGCTAAGCTTGAAAAAGTTAGGAAAGATGAAATTTGAGGAAACTGAATCTAAGAAATTGATTTCTCTTTGCAAGGGACTAAAATGGTTCCCACTAATCAATCACTTAAATGTCCAATTTTCAAGAAATATAAAGGCACCTTAAGTAAAGTGTGAATTATGCCTATTCCTCCAATTGAGCAAAATGTTGAATTTTTAAAAAACCATTTGTTTGAAATATCAAAATTGAAGGAAATTATGAAGGAGAGAAAAATACAAAAATTGGTCTCATCATGTCAGAGGTTTAGAGTCCAAGAAACCTACCAAAAGGAGCTGCCTATAATTATTGCCAAAATTCCATAAATTATTATTTTACCGCTGAAGTGAATTTTGAAAAATAACATAATTATTCTAGTGCTGAACTTGAAAAGGAACTACCATAGACATAAAAATTTTGTATGACTAAAGATTGGGTGCAATTTGAACTTTATGAACGTTCATACACATTTGCACATTTTTGTGCTCACCCTCTAACCACATAGACTCATTCTGGAAATAGGGTTCTAAATCTTTGAAAGAGTCTGAAGTTGCATAAATTATTTCCAAAGTATTCTCATACCACTTCTTTGGAGGTCTAAAAAATACCTTTCATACCTTGTGTGCAGGTATGTACATGTACTAGTGTCTTTCACATCAAAACTAATATGCACCTTATTTCCCCATCCTTGCCTCTACTAGCATCCCTCACATCCAAAATAATGTGCAGCTTCCGTCCCCACCCTTATACATATATATGAAACACTGGAGTGTAAAGTGAGGGACCAATTAAATGCCACAACTTGAGGCAATCCTTATGACTGATTAGTCAAAGATAATGATTTTTCTTTTCCGACCCTTTTGGAAAGCCCTGGATCATTCTGTGCATCACTAGCTAGTATGTAGATGCTGTAAGGACCAGAAGCTTGACCTTAAGGGGAATAATCACCACATGTGCAACACCAAATGTTCGTCACATAGGACTGCCTTTTAAGCACTACTTGGATTTATGAAATCATGAGCTGGTGCTTGATCAACTAGAGACAAATATATCATGATGCATATCCACAACTCTGTACGAGAACTAACCTGAGATCTTATCTTCATGGTGTTACAACAATCAGAGATGCATAGACCCTGCAAGAGAGTAGTCATTAACATTGTACTTGAGTGAGATTCCAAACATTCAACAAGGCCCACTTCCATTCACTTTCCTTAAAACTCATCCAACTCTCCATGACAAAATACACAAAAGTAAACTTTGAACTGACTTCACTTAAGACACACCACACCAAGCATTTCATGAAGGACCAGACCTTCCTGCATGCAAGGGAACAACATGAAGAAAAGCTGGTTCAGAATGTCATTCCAAGCTCAGGGAAGATCATGCCATGTGGATCATTCATGCCATACCCCACACAAAATCTCTTGTGCATTGCAATGTTCACTGCAATTTCATGCACATGTTGTAGAACTTTGCAATAGCAGAATCTAGAAGAATCCTATGATTGCAAAGCTTTTGGATGCTACACATGTTGTGAAAACTACTGTCATAAACATGTGAGATGTTGAATTCTAACTTGAAGAAGACAAAACCAAAGCAAAAGTTGTCCAGAGATCTGAAACACTTAAGATCATATGCTTACATTATTGCAAGGCCCATGCCACAAGGATTAGGTGCAACACACATGCGAGGAAATATCCGCAAGGCCTTTAAAAAACAGATCCTGTTTTAATCTGCCTTCTTTCAGCGTCTTTTCACTGGGTCGAAGGTGGACACTCCAGCAACAGCACCTCCAATTGCAACAAGCACTACTCCACCAGCAACAACACTAAAAAGTAAATTCTTAAGAGAGGCAGAGACACCTGGTTGGGCAGCCTCTGCAATCTCTGGAACCACTGCTGCTGCTAGCAAAGCCAAACCTGTGAGCCCAGCAATGTTTTGCTCCTTCTGTGAGGCACTGCTCATTCAACATATCCAATAAAGGTCAGATTCCTTGAATACATGGTGGGTTCATAAATTCAAGATTGGACAAAACTGAGATCAACATAGGGGAAATAGGGCTTGCTCAAATTTCTCATATTACTTGCAGACTTCCTGTTGGTGAGCAGGAAGCTCCTTTTCCAGACAGAAACAAAGTCTTTGGGAGTTTAGAAAGATGACATGTGTGCACTGCACACAGAAAACAATGCCAGAAATGTGCTCATGTTGGCTACTATGATAGGAGCAACTCAAACAGAGCTTGCTGCCTAGCAAACAGAACTGATTGAGAAGTAAAAGTTATACATAAATAGACAGAGAATCCAGATAATGCTTTTCAACCAGGAAGCAAATCTGCTGACTCCTTTTAGGAACCACATGTCTTGGGATGTGGGATGGTCCAATATTCCTCACTACCTCAAAAGGCTTGTTCACAGACACCAAATAGGGCAAGGTATAATGGGGGAAAAACGTCTACAAGGTGTAGTAGGATTGGAATGCCAAAAGCAACTGCATACCATGCACTTGACACAGGAACCTCGAAATTTCAACACTTTTAGGGCCTAACTAACCTTTTTCATGGATGAGATTCAAGTACTACACATCATCAATGCCAGATGAGAGCAAACTATACAACTACAAGAAGCTAATCACCAGGCAGAGAGCTATGTTGAGTCTGGATGGAATTTTACAGCTTATTTCCTGAGCTCAAAGGCCTCTTGAGAAAGGACTGTTTTCTTGAGGAAGAGGATCCATCCCTCGTAATCAAGGGTGGTACTTTGCACCAGAAATTGGACAGCAAAAACCTAGGGTATGCAGATAAACCAAAAGGTTCATCTCCCTTGTTCATCACACGAGAACTTAAGGGTTTGTGTGCCGATAAATTCACACCGAATTGTGTGGCCTATGATTTCTCGCTGTTTCGAAAGTCAAGTTTACCGAGACTACAATAATAACGCCACGAGGGTACATAAGGACACGGACATGCACACATCTTCTTCACAAACAACAATCATGCGAAATGCGCACAATCGCAGCAAGCAAGAAAGTGCACTTCTTACTTCATGGAATTTGCAACTGCGAATGCTGGAACGGAGCAGGGTGAAAGGAGTATGCAAAGCTTGAACATCGCATCAAAGCAGCAACTTACATAGTCCTCCACTCTACAAGCTGAGCAGAAAATCATCATACACAAACGAGGGAAAAACACAAACCTCATGGTCACCCTGCTCTTATTGTTCACAATAAGCTTAGAGACGAAGCCCTCGCTCAGAGACGAAGAAGAAGAAGAAGCCAGCACCATTTTTTTCCCGCTCAACTTGCTTCCAGACACAAGGGCGACAGGAGCCACAAAGGCCCCAGTCACACTCATGGCAGACGCACACGCCATTACGCACTAGTTGGTTTTATTTTTTGTTTCTGTCTGTCGCTCTGTTTCTTGCGATGTTGCGCAGCAACGAAGAAGGAAAACGCAATGCAGGCGGGAAGCCAAGAGCGAGGCTGAAACAACAGCGAACAGTGGTGTGGTGTGGGACAGCAGGGGAGAGGCAGAAGATAAGAGAAGAGCCAATGATAGGGCAAAGCGCACGCTCTCTCTCTCGCGCAGATAACGCTACTACTCACCGGTGGTCTGGTATAACTATGTTCTACACTAGGTAACCGGCGACGGGTCTGGGTTACCAGACATAACCTACCCGTCCAGAGTGACAGCGTGACCCACCCTCCTCCTGTAGATGGATGATAATTCATGTAAACCCCTCCTCTCAATGGACTCATCTCTGAAGGCCAGTCTGAATGATGTATGCACATGAGAAGAATCTTGAATGAGAGAGGTTATGCTTGGTGAAGCAACCAATCAGACTGGTTCCTTCAGTGGAAGACCAATCAGAAGCTCTTTGGACAAGGGAAGGAATGAGATGAAGAAATGTTTGAAGAGTACAATGAACTTGAATTACTATGCATGTGCATTACATGGTATTATGAATTTGAATAGTTATGCTTATTATTTAACAATAAATTTATTGGATAGTAAAGTAACATCAAATCTTCCAAGTAACATCTAGTATACATTATATTAGTTAGTGGTTAAGTGTTTTAATTATTTTTTTTAAAAAAGAATATATAATCACATTCTTGTTTGAACATTTTTGAGCAATATGATTATGTTGTTGATATGATCAAATTGTTTATTGCATACATTTCATTATGATAGTCTATGGAAGTTCACAAGTTATGGGTTTATGTATGCTAGTGTTCTGTTGTGAAGCTTTTTAAGTTTAGAAACAAGAGCTCGATCCATTGTGATTGTGTTTAATAGTGGTTTATTTGTGTTGATTTAGTTTAACATTCATTGTTTTGTCATTGATTGATTTGTTTGTGTTCATGTTTTTAGCCAATTGATTGTTTTGTAACAGAGAGTAATAAGGATTTTTCTAGCATCAAGAAATTTAATGGGAAGAAATTTCAGATTTGGAAACATCAGTTGCAATCCATTCTTTGTGGATGAGATTTTTTGGAGATTGTTGAGGGTTAGAGAATGTAGGAAGAATTCTTTAAGTATAGAATGTCTAAAGGTCAAGATATAGGTTATTTTCTTGGCAAGATCAAAATTATAAATTATTAATTGAAGAAGGTAGATAAAGGTTTTGATGATAGTGTTATCATGACCAAGATCATTTGTAACTTATTTATGAAGTATGAATGTTTCATGATTGCTTGGGACAATGTGCTAGAGGATCAATGGAAACTTGACAATTTGATGCTACAACTTTTAAAGGAAGAACAAAGATCAAAAGGTGCAAAGAACAAAATCATTCCATCACTGCAAAGCATTTGCCACCAAAGCCAATGTTCAACCTTCTTTTCTTGGATGGCAACACAAACTAGCAATTGTGGGATGTTGCTTACTTCACCTACTAGAACCAGTGAAAATCAATGGCAGAATGTTTGGAGAAGACCATTGGCTACTACTATGTAGTGAACACCATTGACACAAGAACAATGCCAAGTGTGGCATGCTAAGATTAGTTTTCAAAAGTTCATCACATGTTGTTTTATCTGTGAAGCAAAGGACATTGGGCGAAGGAGTGTTCACGTCTTCCAAGATGGAAAAACACATAGTTTACAAAAGTCACCAAAGGTGTTATTCCTACAATTAATCACCATGCATAAGCATGGATCATGATATCTTTTCCTGATATACATTAGGTTAATGATTGGTTTACAAATAATGTTATTATGCATCACATGATCACTAGATGAAATCTTTTCCACAATTTTCAAAAAATTCTTAAAGGATCTTGGCCTATTGAAGCAACCTCAATGAATGGTTAGGTTAATGGCAAAGGAGACATACACATCATTGTGTCACATAATGGACAACAAAATAATGTTATTCTTGTTTATGTTCTTTACATCAAAGGACTCAAGAAAATTGTGTTTCCGTTCTTCAAGTGATTGTTAAACCAAACATGTTAGTCACTATACTTTTAATGGAATTTGATTTTAATAGAAAATCAAGTTCTTCTCATGATATTTTTAAAAAGTCTTTATAAGCTTAATTTTGAAGCTACTGTTCCTATCCATTTTTTCATTCATGTTGTTATTGTTCATCTCATTTCTAAAATAAAAGTTGTTTTTAACATGGAAACATTCAAGAATCTATGTTAATGCCATGTTTGACTTGGACATGTTCATCATTTTATGATTAAACAAATTAAATGGTTTCCAATAAGTTGGTAGTTGGAATCTAGTTAGTTGATCCAAAAGTAATTCTAGAAGTTTGTCATTGTTGTGCTTATGGTAAGCAACACCATGCACCTTTTCCTTCTCACTCAAATAGAATCAAAGCCCATAAACCAAGCATATTATTTAATAATGATCTTTCATGAAAAATGCCAATAGATTCTCTTAGAGGGTCACGTTACTACATTCTTTTTAAGGATGATCATTATGGATATTGATTAATTTTATTCAGTGCTCACAAATTTGACACATTGAGTTATTTCAAAATAATTTTTCAACAATCCCTTTGTGAAACTAGCAATCAAATCTAAGACTTATAATTAATAAGGAAGTGAATACATGAGTCATATTTTTTAATTGTCCCTTACTTAAGAAGGAATTGTGAATGAACATAGTGCACCTTATACTCCAAAAACAAATTGGAGTTTGTTAGTGAAATAATTGTATTATTGTTGAAATTACAAGGAATATGTTCTATTCTTCCAACTTTTTTATTACTTTTTGGGGCTAAAGCAAATCATACAACTATACACACTCTTAATCACATAAGAACTGTCACATTACATGTGGGAACTTGTTGCATTATTAACATGATACAAAACAATGAAATGCAAATGTGTGTACAAATTGGAATTTGCATATGATGGAATCATTTCATCCTACAAAGTTTGCTTAATAGTAAAAGGATTCACACAAAAAACAAGCATCAACCTTTCAAAAATAATAATTATTGTTTGCTATATTCTATTCACATTATTTTATCAATTATTGTCCAATATATGGACATCACCCAATTTGATGTGTTTTTTTTCATGGAGAATTATTAGAAGAAATTTTCATGGACCAATTGTTGGGGTTTAAAGACCCCATTTATCCACACATAGTACACAAGCTCAAGAACTCCATATATGGATTAAAACAAACATCTCATGTTTGGAATAAAAAGTTTGATTTTTTTTCACACAATACCAACTTATTTTTAGTTCTATTGATCCTTGTGTGTATTTTAGTCATGATAACCAAATGATCATTACCATAGTAGTTGATGATGGATGAGTTTGTAGCATTGGTATTAAAAAGATTCAAGACATTCTTCGCTTCATAGTAGTCCCAATACCTATGTAGGTATTCATATAGTGTGAGATAGGATTAAAAACTAACTTTTCTTGACCATGGCCACTACATTTAGAAGTTGATCCATGATTTCCGGTGATTTGATGATGCAAATCTTGTTGTTTTACCAATTGATCCTAATAATCATATTCAATTTTTTTTCACTTCAGATGATGCAATTTACAAATCTTTTCCATGTAAGTAGCTTGTCAAAAGTCTTGCCTATGTAGCTTTGGCCACAAGACCATATCTATCTTTCGTTATCAATAACACAACAAAATTTCTAAAAAGTCTACAAAGGTTCAGTGTGTGGTTTTGAAAAGGATTCTTAAATATCTTATTGGTGTTCCACATTTAACCATCTATTATGGTCCAAGTGTTCAACCCAATAAGCTTATAACTTTCAATGATGCATACAATTTGGATGATAGGAAATCATGATTAAGTTATGTTTTTGTCTTGAATGGAGGGCCAATCTCATGAGGGAGTAGAAAGCAGTGTTACATCGCAAGCAATACAATTAAGGTTGAATACATTATAACATATGTTGCTATTAAAGAAATTATTTGGACTGAACAACTTCTTCAAACCATTGGGTATCCTCAACATGATCTCATTCCATTATTTTCGGACATTTAGGTAGCAATCTAACTTGCATCCAATCCAAAGTTTTCGAAAATAACCAAGCACATTGATGTGGTTTTTCACATTGTACATGAACAACGGGGGGGGGGAAAGAACTTCTAGTTGTTTATGTGCCTTTAGATTCCTAGTTTGTTGATACTTTTACCAAGGGCTTACCTTTTGACAAATTCAAATGATTTAAAAATACACAAGGAATAACTTGATGACTTTGAAAATGGGAATATTGATGTAATAATTCAAAGTCATGTAGTGAGAACAAAAAAAAACTTGAACATTATAGTGGACTTGAATTATCATGCATGTGCACCACATGGTATTTTGAATTTGAATAATTATGTTTATTATTTAATGATAGACTTATTGGTTAGTAAAGTAATAGGAAATTTTCAAGTAACATATAATATATATAATTAATTAATGCCTATGTGTTTTAGTTTTTTAAAAATATATAATCACACTCTTGAGCAATATGATTACATGTTGTTGATCTTGTCAAATTGTTTATTGCATACACTTCATTATGATAGTTTACATAATTTCACATGAAAGGGCCCTGGGTACCAAACATAAGTGCTCATCCTTCATGAGAATCAAGATGCCCTTTTTTTGTCCATGTAGACAATGACCATGAATTTTTCATCCAAGCAACAAAGGGTTATAAAATCATTGTGCCAAATTAGAGCCCAATTTATGGTACCTTGTGTTTCAAAGGTCAAAAGGGATGGATAGGTAATGGAGAAAGCCCACATGCTATCATGAATAGTTGAGGTGCATTAGCATCAAGATTATTCATGGTAGCTAGCACAATCAATTCAATTACCAAACATAATTGATTTTACAAAAGCACCCAACTTATAGATTATAGGACACATGAAAGTGTGAGTTATGAAGTTTAATTAACCAACATTTAGGATTGTGCAAAAAAGAATTAGGGACCTACAAAAATGTCAAAAAGCAACATGGTATGCTATATCATTAGGGAGCTCTTATCCAAAGGTATGCTACCACATTAACAAGACATTATCTATAATTGGTTATGGGTTGTAACTTGTGACCTAATGGCCAATCATAACATTGAAAATTTCCCAAGGAATGGTTATGTACCAATTTGGTCTAGAAAATTTGTGTGTGTGTTTTCTATTATATACGTTTTTAATGTAGTGTAATTGATGATCATTTTCAAGTTCAAGAAAATTTAATCGAATTTGGTTATAAATGAGATATGAAAGTAAAAACAAATCAAGTATCCATTTATAATATTGTTAGCTACCTATTAGAACCTATTATAATATGTCCACCAATTTGTTGGTGTTGTTGATCTTTTTTGAATATGGCTAATTTTTGGGTTCTTATTTTCATTCAAAATATCTTATCTATAAGTTGATTTTTTTCTTGAGTTGAAAAATGATCTTAAAAAAACTTTGGTATGATCATGATATAGTAATGCGACATGTGTTGTTGAGCACATATTGTAGTATTGAATGAATTTTGAAAGGGAAAATGCTACACCTTCTTTAACCTAAATTTGAAATCATTTTCCATTACAATTTAAATTTTTATAAAATTTATAATGACAAAAATTATTCAATATTTAATATCTCCCTCACCATAGGTCTAAAACTTATGAAATCACCTCCATGCAACCTTTTCATTGAGTACTTTCCAACACTACCAATAATGCCTTGTAATGCCCTTATAATTTTAATTTTGATGAAAAAAATATTCATAATTGAATAACATTGTTTAAACACTACAAAAACACCTCAATGCAATCTATTCAACAAAAGGCTTTCCAATGGTATCAAAGCATGGCAACGGATGCCATGTTTTGATACACTTCAACATAACAAATACAAAACACACAAACAACCTTTTGTCTAAATGCTAAAAACATAGTTGTTCAGAGGGTTGTGTGAAGAGGAGTTGAGCATGAGGCACAGAGGGTTTCCAAAGTGAAAAAAACAAGATAATGTAATTTATTTGCCGTTACTTAATGTTATTGCCATTTTAATGTAATATATGACACAACAAACACTACATAGCGTACATTGTAATGGAAGAAATCACAAAGTTGACCTCATACATTTATCATGAGATTTAGCTTTTTGTGTGAGAAAAACCACATTCAAATATAATATAAATGTATTCATTTTTGCTAAATCTTTAGACCACAACACCTACCAACTATTGTTGTGATTTCTAGAAAATCTTCATGAGGCAATAAATTAAGGAACTATATTGTAAACTATAATCTTGTATAACATTCTTGTATTGAGGAAGATCAAACAAACACCAAATTAAATGATCACATCAAAGAGTAGTGTCAAAGCTAAAAGATTTCTTATAACAAGGAGTTGGAAGCTCGAAACTTGTAACAACAATCTTACACATTCCCAATGTTAGAAAATACTTTAATTCAAAAAAAAAGCACAAGAAAACCTTATCAACATATTCATGCACCATTTATGATTATGAAGTGGTATCAAAGGTAAAATAATTTGTCAATTCTCAAGTTTGCAATGCAATGCAAACTCAGGGTGTGTTCCTAAATTCGTAAGAGAAAAATAGGGGTTAGGAGCTTTAGGATGGGACTAGGATGAACTCACAAGCATGAGTTCAAAGTAAAATCAACTTACACAAACTAAGAAAAAAACCATATAATGAAAATTGAAGCAAAAATGGTGCATGGACAAGCCATGAGTGAACCTACAAAGTTAGAAAACACATTATGACCCAAATTTGAAAAGGAGACACCATCTCTTCTCCTATAGTGTACTTTATGACCAATAGTGGGGGTTGCATCAAAGTGGTAGAATGTCTTGGGACTCTTAAAAGGAAGTCCCAAAAATTCCCAATTTTGAAAAGATATGAATCTTGCAACTTAGCAAGCTCATAACTTCTACATATAAGATTTGATTGAAGAATTTTCAAAAGATTACTTGTATCCTTGAAAAGAAATTTCCAACACCATATCACAAGTTCATTTGGAGGTCATAATATGACCCATGTTTTCTAGGTTTTAATGGTTGGGTGTCACAAGCTCGAAAACAACCAAAACAAAAGAATTCCCAAAGGATGTGAACCAACCATGACAAAGGCATGCCTAGTTCTAAATGAAAACACAAAACATGAAAATCAAAGACAAGAATATAAATTGTGCAAACATAGTTTTTATGAAACATTATCATGAAACATGAAAAGGGTATAAAAAGACTATGGTGCAAGATTGTATTTTAAATTGGTGTCCAATAGACTAAAGAAAATGTAGGCCATACTTTTATTTATATCCTTTTAGGGACCTAGTGTGAAAAATAATATATGGAGGCTTCCATGTGCCCATTATTTAACGAATTTTCTTGAAAACCTTATCAACAATAAACGAACTAAAAATGAATTATGAATGAATTGCAAACGAACTAATAATCAATTATGAAGAAATAAATAAAAATCTAGAAATGAATAATGAATTCAAAATACAACAAAACTACAAGTTATGTTGATGATATTAATGATGTTCATTGATGTTTATGTCCATGACATCAACTTTTCCTCTGATGATGGATTCCACAAGCAGTAACATTATGCATGTTTAGATATCTTCAACGAAATTATTTCACCTTTTCAAGGGCATTTAAAAGATGTCAAATGTAACTTCATTAATGAATGAAATATTGCAATTAATGATTTGATATCTTAGAATTGAACATCTCTTCCATTTCATGCAATTTTTTGCCACTGATTTCAAAAGGGGAGGTGGTTCAAGGACTTTTCCTTAAATGGTGGATGCATGGTAAAACTCCAACAATGAAACATGAAATACAAGATGTATCTTCATGGAGTTTGGAAACTTGAATTAGAACGCCACAACATTTATTTATTTTATGATGGTGAATGGACTAAGTATTTGATAATCCAATTTTTTCAAAGGTCATATTACTTTAATATTATGTCATCAAAGCCAAATTTGGTTTCCAACCTTGAAGTTTGGTTATTGTTTACAATGTTCATCAACATTTTCCTTATCTCATCTTTACAATTCTTCAAGGTTAAACATAAGTCAAATGCCCAACTATTCACCAACCATAAGGCTCAATTTTTGGTAATAGGGTTTACAATTTTGTTCACACCTTGGAAATTAAACCCAGGGCATAACCCATAATTTGCAAAGAAAGGCATTTTTTGTGTTAACAAATGCACTATGTTACTATAAATAAATTCCATCATGCAAGAAATCTAGCCAATTATTTTGATGATAATTGGTTGTGCAATGCAAATATTATTCCAAAAATTGCTTGACCCAATTTATCTACCCATCTATCATCTATGCGGGGTTGGAAAGTTGATGATGATTTCACCTTCACATTTAAAAGTTCAAAACATTATTCTAGAACTTGGATGCAAATTTAAGTTCACATGTGATAAAAAATCTTTAAAGAGGCCATGATATTAAAAAATATGTTCAAAAAATATCTTGGTTGTTTTTCATTAATTATTGTTTTAGTACAAGGAATGAAATGAACCATCTTTGTCAAGTGATTCAATAGCACCAAAGTGGAGTTGTATGAATTGGAAGGTGAAAGATCCATGATGAAGTCCATCCAAAGATAAAAAACCACAATGATGCAAGGATTGGTAATGGTTGAAGGAGTTCATGAAGGCAATGATGAAGATTTTTTGCTTGAGCATAAACATCACATGATCCCACAAACTCCAAGGTCATGTTGAATCCAAAATGGCCTATAACCAAAGTGTCATGTGATGACAAATTGGAATGGGGACAAGGATAGTGCCCACCAAACTTGGCATTGATTTAGAACATAAGCAATCAGAAATACTATAGGTTTTTGTGATTTGAGTACACAATGATTTCATATTGAACTGCTTCATGCAAATGATTTTTCAAAGGCATCCACAATGACCAAATTAAATTCAATATCATGAATCTTGTAGTTAATTTTAGCATGAAAAGCTTATGATTATAAAAACCAATATCATGCACAAGGTTATATTCTATGAGTTATGAAAGTACATTACCTAATGCAAATTCAAAAGCATTTGTTTCCAAAATAAATAGTTTGGAAGGGTTCATATGAATCAAAAGTGGGGTAGCCATGAAGGAAGTTTGCAAATATTAGAAGGCAATTTTAACTTCACACCCCACATGCAAAAGGTTAATCCTTTTGAGTAAGGCAAATAAGGGGGGCCACTATTATGAAATAATGTCAAATGAAATGTCAAGGTAAAAGTAGATGACAATGGATTTTTCTAGATGTCATAAAGCCAAATTTTTTTAGGTTGGACACATACTATTATATAAAACCTATGCAAGTTGAAAATTCCAACAAAATGGATTCAAATAAGTGAAACTAACCTCTTTCTACTTCTAACTTTGAAGTTATTACACCAAAAGCAAAATACTCAATGAATAATGGACTTTGCAATCTAGGCAATTTTTAAATCATAGTCCATTGAAAAAAGGTGATATGGACTCATTGCGTACATAATGGAATTGAAGGATTTTTCCATAATTTTGGGACATGTTATACTTTCAAAGGTTATAACACTTAAAATTAAATTTTTTGGAGAAATTGAAGTATATGATGGACTTTACAATTACTTATTGTGTGTAATAAAAGTCCATAAAATTTCTAAATCCACCCATATCCAAAAGGATGTTTTTCATGACCAATATTCAATAGAGATGTTTTAAAATGTTGAAATTATGGCATTATTAATTTGGACTTGGCAAACAATGTCAATTGCATTATTTCAATGTTTTTGTGTTTTTGTCCAATTTTTTCATTTCAAAGTACACTAGAAAAACTCTCAAAATGGAATTTTTGGTTGTCATATTTGATACACCATAATGTGCTTTCACCCATCGGTAAAAGTTAGCAAATCCAAGAAAAGATGGAACATCATGAACAAAAGTTGGGGTAGCCCTAGTTTGAACCTTATGAAGGTCCATGCAAACTCTATCTTCAAAAATGTGTAGCCAAGGAATTCTACTTCGGTCTAATGGAATTCACATTTTTACAACTTGGCATAAAGGCCAATTTCCTTAAATTTGTTCAAAACAAAGCATACATGTCATTCATGCTCTTCCAAGTTCTTAGAAAGAATGAAAACGTCATTGATGTAAAAACCAAAAAATCATCTAAATAATTATGAAAAACATCATTCATCAAGTATTGGAAGACAACAAATGCATTTGTAAAGTTGAAGGGTATCACAACATATTCAAAATAACCATAGCATGTTTAGAATGTTGTTTTCCATTCATCACCTTTTGAAATGCATACCAAGTTATATGCACCACACAAATCAATTTCCATGTACAGCACAAATCAATCAATCCAATATTCTAAAGATGAAGGGTAAAGGATATCAATTCTTGATGGTAAGTCTATTAGACCAAAATAATTAGCACACATGCAAATAATCCATCCTTCTTTTCAACAAATAAGATCAAGATACCAACTAAATATTTGGAACGTTGAATGACCCTTTTAAAGATTTGGAATGTCGAATGAACCCCTTTTTGATATTTTCATCAATGCATTCTCAAGGTGTTACCATCTCATCTTGGGACAAATTGTAGATGAGTCCAAATGAAGGTTATGTTTTTGATTCAAGGTCAATCACATAATCATATGGTTGATGTTCAAACAAGGTGTCAACATTCTTCTATTTGAAAACATTTTTATAGTTTTGGAATTAGGGAGGAATCTCATGTTGTTTCATTTCAAGGTCCTATGTTATAAAAAATATATCAAATATACATCTCCATTCTAAATAGCTTGATGAAAGCCTTTAATATGACAAACAAATACTTGAAGTATTTTGATCCTTGTGTATCACCAAAGGTCTTCTCATGTTTGATATTCTACGTGTGCCCATCCCTCTTGCTTATGCGAACATAATCACGATTTTCACCAATCATCCTTATGGAGGAGGTTTTACACTCAAGTGTTTTCTACTTCACTACCTTGAAATACAAATTTTATGTGTGCCAATCCACTTTTGGATCATGTAAGGTGAGCCATGATAATCCAATGATGATTAGGTTTGTGGGGGATGAAATGACATTGAAAATCACCTTACTAATATGTGATCCAATGATGGTTTCCAACGCCTTGGTTTCATGCAACATATGTCCAGAAAAAATAGTTCAACCATCAATGATTTTAACAAGTATTGGGGTGGCCTTTTTCACCAATGTCGATTTATGTTGTCGTACCAAATCCTTATGAATGAACTAGATTCTAGATTGGAATTGGCCCGTGAATGCAACCTTGTCCCAAGAAATGTCACATACCAATTGTTGAAATTGAATGCATACAATGTAATTGGTTGTGATCCTTGATGAAGGGATCACAATTTACTAATGGATGTGCACTCCTTATTTGAGTCTTAAAAGATGGCAAAAAAAATTTCAAGGAATGCTTCAAAATTGTTAAATAGTGGGGACCAACATTCCAACAAAGTTACAAAACAAGTTAATGTTGTGCTTAACAATAATGCAATGATAGGTTTAACTCGGGCTAGGTCATTTGGGTAACAATGAAGATAAAGTCAAATGATCAAGCATTGAACCAAACATACTTGATTCACAAATCTTCAAAACCTTGAGCATGTTCCATCAAACTTGTATGGAAGATTGATTCATGGTTCTTTTGTTTGGGTTGTGTTGTGAAAACACACTTCGCTTATGTCAAAGCTTAATTAATTTGTAAATGTGCAATAGACTCATGAAACGATTGATATTTTTGTTACATGTGCATAAGAACAACAAGTACCTCTTCCATGGACACAATTACTCTTGATGTAGATTGTTAAAAAAACATGTTAATTCGAACATTGACAAGAGATGGGTAATTCATGACCTCCATCATTCTTTCAAGAAGTGGATTGTCCACAATTTCTTGAAAAACATTACATTTTTATTTTTTTAAAAAGGTAAATCTACATTCAATTTTAAGGAAACCCAACCTTTAATTGATTTCAAAGTTAAATGGCTATTATTGATAACAAGAATACATGTAGATCTAATGGGAATTTGTTCAAATAGTCACAGGCATGAAATAATCAAGAAAAAAAATCCCAAAAGATGTGAATCAACCATGACAAATGCATGCCTAATTTCAAGTCCAAAAACAAAACACGAAAATCAAAGCCAAAAACATAAAATGTGTAAGCTGTAGGTTCTATGAAATTTTATTATGAAACATGATAATAATAGAATGGTGCATTAGCATATCTTATACTAATGTTGAACAAACTAAAGGTAATGAAAGGTGTTACCTTTATATTAATACTTTTTTGAAGACCTAGTTCAAAGAAGTTTCCATCAAGGTTTCCATATATGCCCACCATTCAAAAAACCATTTTGAAATTTTTTTTCCTAACTATACTTGTGAACTATGACCACATTCAAATGATGAATTATGAGTAAAATCTAGGAGTGAACTATGGAGTGAAATGTGAATGAATTAAAAAACAACAATGAGTGAATTAAGAATTAACTATGAATTACTTACAAGTGAATGATGAATAAACTATGATTGAATAAAAAATTATGTTAGTGATGGTGATGGTTGTCAATGTTGGTGTCCATAATGTTGGGAATCAAGTTGTCAATTTGATTCCCACCATTTTTTTGACCATTTAATTTTTAGTTCATAACCTCTAATGAAAAATATGAATTCACTTTCAATATTTACATTTCAAGACCTTTTCAATGTTATATTGAAAGCTCAATTTCGATCATATTTATTACTTGCATTTTGTTTGTAAATTTTGGAACTTTTGTGATATTACAATCCCAAATATGTTTTTCATTTGGGATTGTTTTGGACTCTTTTTTTTACACTCTCCCATATTTGTGGGCGTGTATTTGAGTCCTGAGATATTCTCCCAGTTTGCTCCTATTCTTATGTATTAGTTTTAGTTGTGAACTTAAATTTCATTTTGAAACCATGGTGTTTTCTGTTGGGTTTGTATTAAATTGAATACAAAATCTGAGAAACTTTGGAATAATAAAAGTAGGGAACTAAGTACTTTTGAATTTGACTAACCAATATGGTGTTCAAATGTACTTTTTTGTTAAAAAAATTAATGAAATAGATTTGTGTGAAGTTATAACATAAAGATCATTGTGTATTCAAAGGAAGGAACATAAATAAATTTTACTTTCTCTTTGGTAGAATATACTTGACACATACTTGAAATGAATGTTACACTGCAAAAATAGGTTTCAAAAGCTACTTACATTTTAAAAAGCCTATTTGAAACCTACTTTTAAAACGTAAAATTTAAAAATAAATTCACAATAGTGAAGAAGTATTGTGTTTTTCATCATTTAAATAAAAATATTAAATGTGTAATTATTTTATGATGGGTTTTAGTCCTACTATTTGTTTATTTGACAATTAGACTACCAAGGTAATTTGTCGCAACCCTACTTTGAGAGAGTGTGAGGATGAAACTCACACTCCCGAAATGGGGGCTTAACTTTAGAGTTTGATTGTAGGGGTCAAAACACCTTGCATTGGGGTGTTCTTTATATCATTAGAAAGCTATTGAAGTGTAGATGTCGAAAATGGGTTTGCATGTGACATTTGGATATGTACAACATGCGTTATGGCAAAAATAAAGGCTGGGAGTCAAAATGACAATTTGACTTCCGACCACTAAAAGTTGGGAATCGATTCAACCTCGGTGCGTGCAAGTGGAGTGCGACACATCGTTAAAAAACTCTCGAAGAGAGCTACAAGTTTGCTTTAGACCTCATCCCAATCGGAGGTCTGAGCAAAGAGTTATGACCTTGCAAAGTCTCGGGAGTCCAAATCGGGATAATTTCGGGACTCCTCCTTGGGAGTCCTAGGACAAAAAGCCATTCGGATGTGGGTGTCGCGGAGAGGTGTAGAGAATATTATATGGGGGAAGGTGGTGGCTTCCTTTGAGTCCGGGCCGTCGTGAGTCTTGTGAGTCCAAAGTTGCCCGTGGTTTGTCTTAACACTAAAGGTGTTTCAAAAATCGATCTAACCAACTTGTTTGGTTGGGTTGATGCATGTTCAAGTAAGTGATTAAAGCTTTTCACTCTTCCTAGTCCCATCCCGGAGTTTCAGCACGCCTCTCTACCCCTTCTAATGCTGAGAGCTGGAAGTGTGCCTTGAGTTCCTCACAATTCCACTGTTTGAGTAACTTAGACCCATCTTGGGTCTAACTAGGAACTTGGGAGCGCATCATAATTGAATTGTATACTTTATCATGCTTTCACTTTAAAGTTAGGGTTACAACAATTATTTTCAAACCAACCTAAATTCAAAAAATGACATTAAAAAACATTGCCAATTTTATATGCAAATTAATTTCAACTGAAACGTACAATGCAAAAAAACACCATCAATTTATATGCAAACCATCTAAAATGAAAACAAAAGCTTTTTAATTGATGTCATAGTAGAAGTGCAACATGTAATATTGGATCATTTATGGGATTTGAAAGTTCACAATTCCAAGTCTAGGAATGAAAAATCACATTTTAGAAAAGCCCTAAACATTGCAACTTGCAAAGTAATATACAACCCAAAAAAACTAATTATCAATTATTCCATTTTGGACTACAACAACAGATCATAGAGAAAAAAAAACAAAAGAGATAAATAAATGGGTTACAAGATTAATGATTAAAAAAACATAAAGATAGAAAAACCATGGTGGCCACTTTAGGGAGTTCATCTTTAGTTTTCAGAAGTGGTCCTTGCTTTTGGGGACTTTATGGATAATTGAAAAGTGAGGATTAAAATAACAAAGTGAAGCCCATTTAATAAAGTTCAATTTTCAAACAACTATATAAAAAATATTTAAAAAGAAAGGAAAACCCGTGAGCAAAACCTTGGTTTCCTTCATTAATAGAAAACATGGTTTCTTTGATTAAAAATTAAAAAAAGACAAGATCTCATTTACATAGCCAAAAAAATATCCTTATCATTTTGAACAAGTTGATTTTAACATGTTCATTGTGACTACGTGATCATTTTGACCAATAAAATAATAAATCATTTGATTGGTCAAAGGGGGCTGATCTTCCCACCTTGCTGATTTGCTTCTCCCACCCTCCCCCCCCCTTATCTCGTCTCCTCCTTTTAATTCTCACCACCTCCGTCTCCGCCTTTCTGATTCCCCCCCATTAATGGCCTAAGTACTGGGCAATTACGAATGTCGTGTCCAGGCCTCCTGCATTCCTTGCAAAGATGCGAGGCTTTGCCAATTGTCTCAAAGGCATTTGGTTCCCGACGCATTGATGATATTGGCTGGCGGCTTGTGGCACGCGCGACGACAACAACAACGGATGGGCGTCCGCGTACACGGGCAACGGCTGGCTCGAGAATTTGTATTGTAGGTGTACCAACTTGTAGATCTAACGCAAGCCACCACTGCTTGTGTACCGCACTCATTGGTAGGCTTTGGTTTGCATCACGTAGATCGTAGATTGTGGTCACTGAAGGAAGTCCCATGACAGTCTCGAAGTGGGGGTCTAGTTGCGGACGGACTTTGCGCCTTGCATGCTCTTTGGCAATCGTAAATTGAAGGTGGATCTTGATGAGAGCAACTGAAGAGACTTGTCGGACCACTTGTGAGGAAACGGAGGTATACAGTAAATATAGGGAAATAATACAGGAGGTCAAGGGAGGAGTCCAACGGAATTGGACTCAGAAAAGGAACTTCTCCACCTGACCTCTCTGACCCCCAACCTAGTCCATAACA
>Ga0116227_10007818_pt1 | contig 20618 bp, 22 predicted proteins | sample S1TSphgellanicum_FD_89693 | JGI IMG/M metagenome (GOLD analysis project Ga0116227, IMG submission 89693) | Host-associated microbial communities from peat moss isolated from Minnesota, USA - S1T2_Fb - Sphagnum magellanicum MG | ecosystem: Host-associated > Plants > Peat moss > Unclassified...
CATTGGTTCAAACCCTTAGATTTCCCACTATTGTTTTTTTTGGGGGGTTGGGTTACTGCCGCTTAAGGGTACTGACAGAATGTGTAGTCCTGACTAGTGTTATACAGTTAGAGAATTATGTTTCGACGACTCTCAGCCCTTCAAGGAGATTGGGGATTCTTATAGATACCTTATGATAGGAGTGGAGCTGCCGAAATTGGCATGATAAATATTCATCAAGTAGTAGCCTTGTCGCGCTACCGTATACATGTGGTCGGTATCAAGAGCCCTCAACTCCAGGGAAGATATAAAAGGGTCTCCGGTTACGCGCGCAAGACAAACATCAATGGTGTCCCTGGTCGCGGACAAGTAGACCTCGTATAGTACATTAGAAATGGTCCCTGGGAAATCGGCTACTCTCACTGTGTCAATCTCAAGATGGAAGACTGAAGGCGGAGCACCGGTGCCAAGAAAGTCGGAGTACAAGAAATTGACGCGAACCATATAGGTGTTGTTTGGAATCGCAGGCAACACGTAACAGTCCTTGCTCCTGTTCTCGGGGAAGTATCTCAAACTCTGAAGAATTGTTGTATCTGATGCAATATGATCTAAGTTCTGCCCCGTGGAGATGTAGCCTGTGTCTGGCACCCAAATGATGTTATTCGAGTCGGTGTAATTTGCAGTGTTTAATCCACAGTCGATACTGATAAACCCTGCAAAAATAATCAGAGAGTGCATGCGCGACACATCTGTATCATTTAAAATTGTGAATCTTCTCCTATATTCTATGCGGGATTCAACAAGGATTCAGAACATCATGTGTATGTTGAATCATCGCACATTAGTAGAACCGGAACAGCTGCAAATGCCACTCTTAGGACACCTTTCCATAGGCTACTGTGATCACAGTAGCTTTCCATTATGTTCCCCCAGCTACCTTTGCTCACAGTCATCTCATAGGAGGTGTGAGAGCTGTGAGTCAAACTGTGACTCACCAAAAAATGACACCTGTCCTTTTTTTCATGAGAACATGTGTTTCTAGAGTTCCTAACATGATTAATTACATATTTTCAAGGTACTTGCAGCTCTCCAATGGAAAGCGACTGTCAAACGTATAGCAAAAATAAAACCCATGGTGTCAATGACTTTTCACTAGGATGTTGTCATCACAACACCCTGTGATCACAACAGCCTAATCGAAAGAGACTCTTACCCTAGCTAAAATTTTGTTGATCTCAACATCTACACCAAATGTTGAACCCCACCCCGCCCCCCCCCTCCAGAATCCGTGACTAATTACAGAAATACTGTAGTTCGATTCAAGTTCACCCAGGACTTAAAAGCTGAGCATGTGTCCAGTACTATTTCAAGCATATCACGAAGAAAAGGGTTTTGGGTCCGGAAAGCATAAGAACAGTAATTAGATTACTGTTGCTGTTAGGGTTTAGGGTTTAGATCAATCAAGCACTCAGCGTGGTAGCTCGCACCTGGTTGGGCCAGGACTGTTAAGAAGGGGACATAAACGCACAGCAGCAGCGCCACGACTGCTACATCAAAGAACCGCAATCGCGACATCGTCATGTCCGGCTCCCCCTTCTCATGATAACACAGCATGACTCAAGATGCGTAACAGTGCAAATCTCCTTCGCAAAGTATTTTCCCCGGACGCTCGCTGCGCCCTCCTGTGGGTGAAAACTCTTCAAACTGAGTAGTTTAGTCAAACACAAATCCAGTCACGGCCCATTAACAGACATGAATATCAGCAGACACCGTAATGTTTTGTAGACTGTGTTCAAAGCTGCGACGCCTTTGACAATCTCCTTAACTTTATAGACTGCAATGACATGATGAGAGCTGGGGACGTCTAGTACGCAATACGACTGCAAAACCCACAAAGCTTTGACATATAAATGGTGAGTCCTAGCCGGGCCTGTTGTTCGGGTGTTCAAGCAAAGTTTCCACAAATGTGGTATTACCGACAGTATAATAGCATGAGTGTTTTCTCTAGGCCTAAGAATTTGCCATCAAAAAACTCACTGGATATTTTACTAGTGTTTTTTTCTTCCAATTTTGTAGTGAGCAACAAGTGTTGAGCCTTCCCAGCCAGGAGAGTTGCCTTTGAATGAGAGAGAGTTGTGATCGATAGTGAGAGTGAGAGGGAGAGAGAGAGAGAGCGCGCGCAGGGAGAAGCTTCCTGCGTGGTATGGAGTTTCAAGAGCCTAGAAGCTAGAAGCCTGTTCTGAAGCGTGTACGAAGCAACGCGCAAAGGCGCGAGAGAGCAAGCCACGAAGCTCGCTCGCCCTCCTCGTCCATCGTTCCTCGTTCCTGGTCGGGCTATTTAGGTAACCTATGTTTGCTTAGTAGGCCTATCGTTTAAGTCCGCCATTTTTAATCTAAATTCTTATTTCTTTATCTTTTTCTTCTTTCGTGTTTTCTTTCTTTCTTTCTCTTTTGCATTCCTTTTCTTTCTCTATTTCAGTTTCTCTTTCATTTTTATTTTATTTTTATTTTATTTTTTAAAAATTTATTATTATTATTATTATTTTCAAATAGGTTTTTTAAATAATAATCAAAAAATGAAAATTCATTTTCAAAAAACGAAAAAGATTTATTTTTTTCTTGATGATTCTTTTTTTTCTTTTTCTTTTTCAATATTATTATTTTATTTTATTTATTATTATTTTATTTTATATTTTCTTTTTCATTTATTTTATTTTCGAATAGCCTTATTCAAAACTAAAGCTCCTACATTTGAAGGAAAAAAAAAAAAAAACATTGATTTAGGGTTTAAGATTTGAAGAACTCCACGATGGCATTCAATGCCACACCACTGTTGTGTCCTTTTACTATAGCATCAGACATTTTCACATTGAAGAAGGACACTACCAAGATGCACTGTAACAACGTTGGGCTCAACGTCCCAGACAATGCACCCCTAGCAGTCTACCAAGTAGCCCTAGTTGGGCACTGGCTAGTCATGGGCCTTAAAATCGACATCTCACCTATTAACACGTGGCTATCCAAGATGGAGGCAGTCATCAAAAACATTGCGTCTCTCATGGCCACTAATAACCTTGTGGTTAACTAGTTGACAAAGCACAAGGCGATTACGACTGTCACAACCAAATCTGCATCTACAAAGGAGCCCAAGTGGACCACAGTGATGGCCAAGAACGTGCGTTAGGTGGTTAGTCGAGCTGTGGAGACCTTGGCTGATGCGCCCAAACAGGAGGAACGCAAGCTCAACTTGCGCCTCACAGGCTTTGAGGCTAAAGAGGGCAAGACCGAAAATGAATTGGTGCAACAACTCAACATAGAGCTATTACAGGGCTAAATGAGGCTGCACGTCAAGGTTATTGTTGCCATGCGGCAACGGCCTGCAACTTCGCAGGCCTCCACCTCGACGACAAGCGCACACCCCGACGCGGTGCTGTTCAAGTTTGCAACGAGCGAAGACTGTTAGGCTGCGTTGTGAGGGTGCAAGGGCCTAACAGGGACCAAGTTGGGCCTAGATGAAGAGTTCACGCCCACACAACAGGCGCACAAATCAGAGCTATGGCTGTGGTTCAAAGAGGCCAAGGCGGTAGGCAAATGCGCGTTCTGGCACGCAGCAGAGCTTTTCATCGACGACACTCAGATTTGCCTACCCTCCTCTATTTAAAGGCGTGAGGACCAGAGAGACCTATGCATGGTATTATGGAACATGCACGGGGGTGGTGTAAATAAACTTGAAACGATGGTGCAAATATTAGAGTTGTTTCAAGGTGCTGACCTCGTCTTATTAACCAAAACTTGGCACTTCCTAGGCCAACATTTGCCACATGTTGAAGGGTTTGACTCACTTACGGTAGCACGCACTATGCAGCTAAGAAATACAAAAGCGATAAACATAGCGAAGGGGGGGTTGTTGCTTACTTTCGTAGCCACCTTAGGCCAAACCTGTCACAGTGGAAGGAAGGAAGCCACGATTCTTATCTATGGCTACGGGTTAGCAGGGGTGTTGCCCCTGACTTGTTTGTCTGTGTGGTGTACGCTACCCTTATTGGCTCCAAACACGAGAATGAATCCCTATTCCAAAACCTAGTAGCAAATATTGGTGAAGTTCAAACTCTAAGGGGCATAGTATTATTGGGAGAGGATTTTAATGTGTGTACTGCAACACTACCAGATACCATTGACACTAACGACCTTTGTGAACTATTACAAGCGCCTAAGTTCGCTAAATCTAAGCAACCAAACGTTGTGGCTATGCGACAAAACCGTGACGCTAGTGTTGGCGGCTGGGGCCGCGAGCTCCTGGACCTATGCTGTGACGCTAGGTTGCTCATCCTCAATGGTCGGACACCTGGTGACAAATTAGGTGAGTTCACTTGTTTAGTAAATGGGGGGCGCAGCACTATCGATTATATTGTTGGCTCACATGCAGTTTGGCAAACTGTTACACACCTTGAGGTGATAATAGATGACACCCGTTACAACGCGATTGGGGGAGACTCTGACCACAGGCCGTTGCGCCTACGGTTAAACATTGATTGCAGCTTTGTTAAACCACAACATACGGTGGTAACAAAAAAATTCTTGCTTAAGTTTAACTATGATAAATCAAAAGTTGAAAAGTACTAGCTTGCCCTAACAGCAAGTCTTGGAAACCTGTGGGTTACTGACTCGATTGGGCATCTGGGGGCAGATGAGTTAGCTGACCTATTGCAATAGTGCGTGGGTGTTGCAACAAAGTCTACTTTTGGCAACAAGCTTTCGAGAGGGAGCTGTAGAAAGAGACACTGCCATAAACCCTAGATTGACGTTGACTGCCGTATAACAAAACGTGAACTGAGGCTCTAGTTAAAAACCAACCTCAACTCACACGCTGCTAAACATTAAGAAAGTAAACTCAAAAATTGATTCAAAAGGAAAAGATTTTCTTGGGAAACTACAAGAGCTCAACATATGTGTGCGCTTGCTAAGGTGGATGCGCTTTCGTTTTGGAAAAAGTACCGGCCAAGGGCATTCGTTGTGGACAAGATCAGTGCAACTACGTTTTTTCCAAGGCTTCCGTGCATTAGTTGGCCAGTCTCCGCCACCCATACGGCTACGAAGTGATCATTCAACTCAGGTGACCGAACCTCCACCTAGCCACACCCTGAACATAGATATCACACTTGCTGAACTGATTCAAGCACTAAAAAAGTTACAAAAGAACAAGGCTGCCGGTTTGGATGGTATGAAAGCTGAGTTCATTTTGGATGTGGGAGAGTTGCTGCACATGCCACTATTGACAACGTTCAATTGCTTTCTGGCAGAAGGCTTTCCAGAAGCCCTCTCCACTAAGGTGGTCCACGCGCTTTTTAAAAGGGGCGATGCCTCCAAATTTGACAACTATAGGGGGATAACGGTTGGGCCTATCCTAGCAAAGTTGTTCACTATGATCCTTGACAAAAGGCTGAGTGACTAGATTAAACAACATGGGCTGGGGCCAAGGGTCAAGTTGGATTTTGTAAAGATTATCGCATTACTAACCAACTCTTCATATTGCGAACTCTAATAGAACAAAGTAAGGCAAAAAAGAAGCCACTATATTGTTGCTTTGTGGACCTTAAAAAGGCGTTCGATATTGTGCCATGTGAAGTGTTGTGGCAAGTGTTGGCTGGCCTTGGGGTGGAGGGACGTTTCTTGCAATGCCTATAGGCGATGTATGCCAAGGATACCATACGTATCAACCATCCAAGCGATGGTGTCACCTCCAGCTTCAGATGCCAACAAGGTGTGAAACAAGGTTGTCCTCTCAGCCCCCTATTGTTTGGGCTACATTTGGATGCCCTAGAGGGGCGCTTAGATGGCAAAGAATGCGATGCACCGACCTTAACAGATGTGCATGTATGGTTGTTGTTTTTTGCAAATGACCTTGTTCTAACATCGGAGTCAGAGGTGGGACAACAATAACAGTTAGACACACTCCAGCAATTTTGTGCTGAACGTGGACTTACAGTGAACGTGAAAAAAACAAAAGTCGTGGTGTTCAATTCTATTGACCCATGCCAAGAGTTTGTGTTTGAAGGTGACATTATTGAGCGTGTGCAGACCTTCAAATACTTGGGCATCTTGCTCAAGAACACCCTGAACCTGGATAGTGCAGTGGAACATCTAGCAGCTGCTAATAGGTGTTCGCTATTCGCATTGAACTGCCAATGTGCGGAACTACGTATTATGGACGTTAAGTTATGCTGTGACCTCTTCAACACGTTGGTGCGTTCCATAGCAAGTTACACTTGTGAGGTTTAGATGGACTCCAAGAAAATAAATGCTATTGAAATAGTGTATCGAGGGTTCCTCAAAACCCTACTTGAGGTGCAAAAAACAACCAGCATGTCCATCATGCTGGCAGAATTTGGCAAATTCCCCTTTGAACACTTTCCATGGGGACAAGCATTGTTGTACTATAACCGTGTGAGCACGGTCATTAAAGATCGCATCTTAAGAAAGGCATGGGAAGCCCAGCTCACTATGCTTGTTGTGGGAAAGAAATGTTGGGCTGGATCCGTGAAAAAATGGCTACTCCAAAATCAGCCCCAAGAGGTGGTAGGTTTTCTGCCTCCAGCTCAATCACTGCTGAAAATGACACTTTAGCTTGCAACGACCCATGTGCTCTAGGCGGGGACTACTCAACTACTACTAGGAACAGTTCCTGGGTCAACGCACATACAATTGACTTGTTTAGCAAAAGTAAGAGGTTGGGTGGAAAGCGAAGTACTTTGTTATAATGTGCACAACGTACAAATGGGAGCTTAGATGGCTAAGTTGGCCATGCTACAGCTAGTGTAGTGGTTGGTCGTAGATTTACGACAATAGGCTCGATCAACCAAGAGGTTAGGGCCCCATTCCCTCCAAGTTTTCCCCACACAATGTTGAATGTAAAAAGGGTGAAGGATAATATGCAATTGGCTTTCATTGAAAAGCTCTTTACCAACCGCGAAATTAGGACCAACGTGCAAACAAGATACATGCGCTTCAAAGGTATGTCATACGAAAGCGAAAGCTACTTGTGTGACATCAACTGTGTTCAGTTGCGGAAAGCTCTGGCCGAATTTCGGTGTGGCAACACACAGCTTGAAGCAGTGTTAGGTGCGTGGAAGGGCGTGCCATACGTAGAAAAGCTTTGTTGAGGCTGCGACTTGGGGAGGGTTGAAGATGAAGAACACTTGCTCCTTATCTGTCCAAATACATAGAAAGTTAGGGAATGCTTTTGTTCAGCCCTACCCCTCACCCACACGAGCACTCTTGCTGAACTCATGCAAACTACGAACATGGTCGCCTTGGCCAAATTTGTGGCATGATGCAAGTAGTAGAGGACAATCTGTCCTCCATGATCTACCTTTTGTCTAATGGACTCTCTGGTCCTAAACGAATGTAAAATTGTAAATATTAAACAGTAAACAAACTTAATTGGTGATAGTTTTGTAATGGGCCATTAAAATTATAACTAGTTGGACCACAGACCTACGGTGACATGCTTCCAAAAAAGTTAAGAGTGGGCGAAATTTGGCGAATTATTTTCGAGAAAAGGGAATTTTCGCCAAAACATTGAGTCAATGTTGCCTCTTGACGAATTTTCACCCAAAAAGAAAAGACTGATCAATCTATTTCCCGACCCTTGTTGACGGCGATCGGTAAGGTGAATCCGCTCCTTGGCAGCGCATATCGGGTCGGCTACGCAACTTGGGAGCTATAATTAAGTTCATGTACATGGAGCTATTATATGTTATACGACTCCTGCTTTAATAATGTTTCAAGCGCAGCTTGGAAACTTGGCAGAAAATGCAATCAAGCACCTAACATATAGTCCTTTTAGGCAAGAGCTAAAAAGTGGGACCGTCCCCACGTGAAGGGTAACTGTTTGTTGAATCCTTTAATGTGAAGGGTAGTTGTTAAAATATTTTGCATATTTGATAAGAATACTGTAAACCCCCTTTATAATCACGCCCTTGGGGACCTTTTTTTTTTTTGAGACACTAACAAATTGTGATTTAAATGTGTGTAGTTACATTCCATATATGCCCTTACAAGATTGTGACTATAGGCAAAATACCTTACAAAACAGTTTTTTTTATGTTAGAATAAAGGTGTTAATTGTTTAAATTTTTTATATGAGTTATTTTAAGTTTGATTATTCATTATTAAACTTGAAGACGATTGTGATTTTTATCTATTTTAATGTGACGATTTACATTGAGTTTGAGTTGCTTAGCTATTAGCTTGTGTATCTTGTCAATTAGATTTTTTCAATCAATTTCTTTTTGCTTTCTTAGCAAGTTCACATAACTTTCGTTCATATGCATTAAAAAATTGTTGGTTTTTTTTTTTCTTCAATGGAATTCATTTTTGTTAGTTTGCACACTTTGAACACAAAGCAACATAAACATTGCCAAAGGGAACTACAATTCACAAAACCTTTATATTTGTTTTAGATTTCCTTCCTTATAGTCATATTTATAAAGAAATTTTTACAAAAAAATTGTGCTATTAACGAATGTGATAGTAGTTTTAAAAAATGGTGTTTCTTCTTAAAATGGATGGTTACCAAAAAAATGTGTGACACAAACAAGAATATGGCTAAAATTGGTGTGATTATAAAAGGGGTTTACTACATTAGGACTAAGGAACATTGTTTTTCCCTAGCAAATTGGGACAAAATTTCACCCTCCTTTGGGGAAGCACAATTATAACAAAAAAAAACTAGGAAAGAAATCAAACCTAGATATGCAAGTTACGTTACATCTGCACCAATGATGTGTTTAACATAAACAAAAACATAACAAAACTACAGAATCCATAATTAACTAAAGTTATGGATCACCAAAGATCGGAGCACTCCAATATTATTTTCTCAAACACCATTTGTCTTTTCAGAAGTCAATCATTTGGCAAACAGACCCTAACATCCCTAGTACTTTAAAAACATAATTCACACAATTTTTCATTGATTGATGCCCATCACATAATGCACAACTATCCACAGATAAATGCAAGAAATTGAACATGAATATTCCCTTGCTCTAATTTGCATACAATTGCCCCACACACACTCAAATAAGATTTTTTTTACAAATGGTTGAAGAGTATTACTAGAATGAAACAATGTTTTGGAATTCCACATTTTTTTCAATACTAAACTTCAAAACAACAATTCCAACCTCAAAGCTCCAAATCATAAGGGTACTTTTTCTCTCCCCTAACAACATAAACACAACATACACCCATTGTACTTAAACAATAGAATTTTACAATTACTTTGAACAAATTTTGCCACAAGGACCATTTACAACACCTTTTAAACCAATCATCATCTCCTTGGATTAACCTCCTAAACTTGCATTTCCTATGTTGAAACACAATGCACAACAAATATTAAATGTTTCTAAAAAGGAAATGAACCACACATCATGAGGCATTCTTCCTCCACACAATTTGAACACAAATAATCACTTCAAAACACAACATTTCACTACAATGTTCAGCCCATGTGGTATTTAGCTTCCTTTTCAAACACTAGCCAAGCCTTCATATAATGTTGAACTCCTTGGGTTGCATTCCAAAACCCAATCACATTACACCCATTTTCACAAAGAGTTGAAAAATGTTCGTCCAAGCTCAAATTCCAAGCATCATAGAAATCAATAACTTTGTTCCCCTACATAAATGATAATAAACAAAACCACACCAAAGAAAAGAAACAAACAAAAACACCCTAGATCATCATAATATGTAACATCCAACATAGTCACGCATTTCAACTTTGAATGATGCCAACCAAACACCAACAATGCTATAGAAATGGACATTCTACCAATTGCTTCAGCCCTAATTCCACATCACAAATGTAACAACTCCCATATAAATTAAACTAAGCACCTCAATTTCCATAACTCATGATGTTGTGTGAAACAATTATAATCCCTTCTAGGTTTGTCTTAAAGTTGTTCCTATTTGCCCTTAATAACACAAATTATGCTTCCTTCATCTTGCTCCATACTCCCATTCCCATCAAGGTACTTCAAAAAAACAAACAATCCCTCCTAGCTAAAAGCCAAGGATATCTTTTTGCTAGGCTTTTTCATTTTGACATAAATAATGCCTTCCTTTAATCCAACAAACATCTGCTTACTTTTCTTTGATGCATAGGCTTGCTTCTCCCTAATTTGCACCTAATTAACACTTTCAACAACTTCACCATGCATTCTAGCGATTGATTGTAGTTTATTGAACATTTGTTCCATCATTATAGCTAGGTCATTGTCAATTTCAAACACCTACATTAGCGGACTCAAAAAGTTGTTAGTTTTCAATCTTGGGGTCCATCTAGTAAGAAACATATGAAGAGAAAATTTAGTGCTTGCATGTACACCACATTTGTATTCAAAAAGGATCTTGGGAAGATGTTTGTCCTAGTTTTTGGCATGCTCCGGAATGGCAAACAATATTGTTGAAAGTCGTGTTTTAATGTCTTGACAATTCGTTTAAACATACCATTACACCTAGACCACTATGGTGCAGTGTATTGGTGTATGATCCCATAGTTTTTACATAGTTGATCAAATTTAACTAATCGTTTAGACCCATTGTTATTCAATATGTACTTTGGTACAGCAAACCTACAGATGAGTTCATCCTTAAAAAATCTAGTGGAAGTTTTGGCATCGTGATCAACAACTACCTTGGCTTCACACCATTTCGAATAATGGTCAAAGGCCACCAAAATCTACCTATTTCCATTTGTAGTTATCAACAACTCTGGGTCCAATAATATCCAAAATAACTTGATAAAATTAATCCCAAATGGGGATATTTCTGAGGTTTTCAAGCCCAGATTTGATATTTATAATCCTCTTGACCAATTGACATTATTTGCAAGCTCACACAACTGCATTAACATCTTCAATTTTATTGTGTGAAAAATATCATTTGTTTATTTCCACAAGGTTCTTCCTTCTCCAAAGTGACCTATCTCATTATGGATCTCAAAGATTTGTTGTGATCATTCACTCAATTTTGGCATTATTAAATCTTTAAACATTAGATTTTCATTATTCCAATAGTAATGCAAAATCCATTTCCTGATTCTAGATTTCTCCTCCTCTGCATCCAACCAAAAATTGACCTCCATTCAACACCAACATGCTCATTTCATCATCTCAAATCTCCATGTTCCAGGGTTTTCCAAGTCACTATTTTTTTCCACTTGGTCTGGATCAATCTACTCACCCACCAAAACTTCCATTTGCTCAACCATTTGCTAGTGTGTTCTAACATCCCACAACTCATACCCTTTCCATTTTAGAACATTAGCACCATGTCCTTTTATCAACCTCCTGGTAACACTAACTATAACCACATAAATGACCACAATAAAAGCATTTGGAGCTTCAATTTCTTCAACATCCACCATGAATACATTATCAGTAAGCCTTGACTTCCCAAAGGTAGCAGTACCTTTCCCATTTTTGAACTTTATCTTCTTGTCCAAAAAGTTTCATTAGACCCATAGTCCACTTGTAATAGTTTGCATCTCATCCTCCTCTTTAGTAATATTAACTAGGTTCCTACTAAAGGCATTGACATTGCATTAGAAGAAATTTGAAAATCAAAGATTGGATTTGCGACTGATTAGTAGTTTTAATGGACACATCCAACTAAAATAGCCTAGTCACCTTAGAAAAGTGCCATAAAACAATCACAAAAGATATGACATGGCCATGAAGTTCAAAGTGTAATCACAAACCTTACGATTAAACCATAATTTTTTATCCATTGCCATGGATGATCATTAATATGATGTGAAATCCCAATTTGTAATTGGATTTGCAACTATGTTTGGGATAGTTGCATGTTACCAAATGTGCCATTGATGGATGGTTAAGATATAACCATGTGGTAATTTAAAGAGCCAATGGCCATAAAACACATAACAATTTTTCATTTGTTCAAAAAATATGTATTATGATTACAATAATTAAATAATATAATTATAATAATTAAGTATTAAAATTATAGCAATTAAATATTATATTAATAATAATTAGGTATTATAATTAATTAATTAAATTTTATCCTAGGCTAAACTATAATAAACAACCTATTATATGCTAAGATGGGATAGAATAGGCTACCTAGCATAGGCTAAGTAGGTAGGTAGGATCTTGTTTATTTCGTTGGGGACAAGCCTTTTGATTGGCTCATCACAAATGGCACATGCACTCATATGTTCATAGTGAATACCATGAGTCTATTCCATTCTTTCACATACTTATATACTTTATAGGTTTGAAGTTGTAAACAAAGGACATGGGATAAATTTTAATAAAAGGGAAAGATTACAACACTACAACATTATCACATCTTTTGTCCCATAAAAAAATCATCATATACCCACATAATAAAATATTTAAAATTTAACCTACCTACTATGTACTACTACCTATCCTACTTATCACATACTACCTAGGCTACATACTTATTATCTATACCTAATTTTCCTAATAGATTAATTATTTAGCCTACATTTAATAAATTAATTGTGTAAGATAGTTAATTAATTAATCAATTAATACAAAAACACCACAACATATCCACAAAATAAAATACTTCTCCTTTAACTTATAACCTACCTACCTATTACATATTATTGCCTATCCTATTTATTACATACTACCTCAGTTACATACCTATCCTATTTATTATATACTACCTAGCCTATTTATTTTAATGAATTAAGTACCGACTTTCATTAATTTATTAATTATATGAAAACATGATCACATATTCACATGCAATAAACTAATTAACCTCCTAGTAACTTATCTTACTTACTACCTACTACCTAATATACTAATGACCTAGCCTACCAACTACCTACTTAGTTGTAGAATCCTTTCACAAATGACAAAGGACAAGCCAAAAATGATGGGAGCGCAAACAAACAAGTGATGGAAAACAAGGAGGTGTAGTTTATAAATTTTATACAAAGTTTAAAAGTTACTAATAATAGACTAAAGAAGCAGGGGGAGAATGTGAAGAAAGTTATAGGATCAAAAGCGAGAAGAAAGAGCTCATAAGTTTGTTTTTCTTTTTTTGAGTTCCCTACAAACAGAAAGCAAGAGTTAGTGAAGAAGCTTTTGAAAACATAAATGCCCTCTGACTTTTGTAGTTGGGTGGTGAATCCGTGCCTTTTGATGTATTTGGTTTTGATTGGAAATAAATAGAAAGGAAGGAAATTTGGAGAATTTTTGACGTGTTGTCATCCATCAATGGATGCAATCAAAATTGGATGACATTGTTCACTTTTCATTTACATTTTCAATGAAAATCATATTAATCATAAATTGTAATCACATTTACGACCATAATTTGATTCAAACCTTCTTACAATTGCATATATGCAACTACAACAAGTTGCAATTACATAGACACGTAGAACTAACACACAACTAATCATAAAATAAGTTGGTTTAAACATTAGTCACATAGTAGTCGCAAAAATATGATCAGAATGGACAACATTTCTTCTAGTAAATTGGTGTGTTTGGACCCAGTTCTGTGAATAATTTTAAAACAAAAATCCTATAAGGTATTAATCCATCTAGGTGATTGCACACTAAGGTGGACCAAAAATGGCACATGTGGAGTCCATAATTTTAGTTTTTAAGAATGTATAAATTGCCCTAAACCCTAAACCCTAAACCCCCATAAATTGCCCTTGTCACACCCAAAAAATGGATTTTTTAATGTGCAACTACCCATTTGCACCTCCTGCCATATGTATCCAACATAATAGTCAACCATTCCAATGGTTTGTGGTTAGTCCAAAACGTAAAATAATTCTAATATAAATATTGCTTGAAATGCACAATGCCCCATACTAAAGCCCAACATTCACCCTCCATAGGGTGAAAAAAAATTTGTATAAGGGAAAGGCCCATACTAGTGTAAGCAATAACACATTCATTTCTCCCATCTTTTTTTGACAAAATAGCTTTCACCCCTTGTGTAAACTAATCAACATCAAGAATGAATGCCTTTGTGAAGTTAGGCCTAATTAGAATTGGGGTAAAAACAAGGGCATCCTTCAACAAATTAAAAAAAATCCTAACAATTACGGTTCCAATCAAAAACATTATTTTTCTTAGTTAGGTCAAACAATGGTAAAATTATCCGAGAATATCCTTTTACATAAATTTTGTAATAACTGATTGGTTTCAAAAATGCTCGCATGTTCACTATTAGAAAATTGTGTTTGTTGCAACATGTTTGATGTAACCAAAAAGTGTCTGATAAAACCAAATTACAACCAAAAAACGTTTAATAAAACTAGATTACAACTAAATAGACAAGTTGCAATAAACATGATTTTTTCATAGTGGTTTGTTATAGAGGTAGGAATTGGAAACTTAGTAACAATTTTGATTCTCCTAGGGTCAAGTTGTGTACCATCTTGATTTACTACATGACCTAGAAATGTCAAGTTGGTGTTTGTAAATTCACATTTGTTTCGGTTAAGTTTCAAGTTCAACTTCATAAGTAGATATTGGAGATGATTTATATGTTCCTCCTAAGTTAGATTGTGAACATTCAAGTCATCAACAAAAACTTTCAAGAACTTGTCCATATAAATTCCAAATACTTCTGTTGTCATCCAAGAAAAAATGATGGTAACATTTTTCATGCCAAATGAAATCACAGTCCAATAAAAAAAACTTGATTTGGTAATTACAACTATTTTGTGCACATCTTCAACAACCATTTTGATTTGCCAAAATCCTGACTACAAATCTAGAGTAGAAAGCCATTGAAATTTGCCCAATTAATTTGAAACGTCATCAACTAATGGCATTGGAAATGCATTAGGTCAAACCTGTAAATTCAATGGTCTGCAATCACCACAGAACTTATGATTGCCATCCTTGTAAAATAAACTTGCATCTATGGTTTGATTAGGCGCACCTTTGGGTTCTATAATATTTGGTAGTCTTGACAATGCATCTGCAACTACATGAGTTATGCTAGCTTATACAATATTGTCAAGTCATTTTCTAGGAACAATAACAACCATCAAATTATTCTCCTTAAAACTTGTGGTTTGTTGACCGAATAGACCAATGACATATGATCTACATAAAAGACAAACTTATTACTGAACACATAATGTTAAAATTTGTGCAAAGTAAAAACCATTGCTAAAGCTTATCTATCTATTGTGTAATAATTTGTTTTGCTTTGTTCAGAAACCTAGAAGCATAGATTATTGGTTGATCACTTTTCCTTGTTACATTCTAAAACAACATAGCCCCCATAGCTAATAAGGATGCATCTGTATGAACATGAAATTCCACTTGCTAGTTTAGTGATATCAATATCGGTGCTTCAATATATTTTTGTTTGATTAATTCCCAATCCTTTTGACATTCCTCTGTCTAAATAAAAGTCTTTGTCTTTTTGGTCAATTTAGTGATAAGTGCCATAATAGTAACAATTTTTTTGATAAAACATTTGTAAAACTATGCCATCCCATTGAATACCTAAATCTGTTGTGGATTTTTAGGTGGTGGCATGTTTACTATTATTTGTATTTTCTTTGGATTTGGTAATTTCCATTCTTTGGAAACAATAAATCCAATATCATCCTTGAAAATATCATGAATGCACATTTTTTCTAGATTCAAATTAATGCCAAATTTTCTGCACTTTTAAAAACATAGTCTGAGCTTCTTAAGATGACTCTCCATGTCACTATACACTATAAAGTTGTCCAAAAATATCTTCATAAAATTGTCCAAATATTCTCTGAATGTTTTGATAACAACTCTCTAATATGTTGGAGGTCCATTTTAAACTTCAAATGGCATCACCTTCTATATAAAAGCCCCCAAATCTATAACAAATGCAATCTTGTATTTGTTTTTATAGAGCTATAGAGATTTGATGATATCCTGAATATCCATCTAAGAAAGAATATGTTTCATACCCTATTATAGTGTTCAAAACTTCATTTGTGAAAGGTAATGGGTATGGATCCTTTTTTGTGGCTGCATTTAGTTTTCAAAAATCTATACAAATTCTTAGTTTGCCATTTTTCTTGGGTACTATTACTATGGGTGACAACCATGTAGCCTCCTTTACAAATTGAATAAATTTAGCTGCTAACAACTTGTCTATATTTTCTTTGACTGTTGTAGCATAGTTTGGATTTAATTTGTACCTGGCCTAATGTGCCAGTGGTATATTAGTGTCCAATTCAATTTTGTGTTGTGCCAACTTTAGTGGAATCCCTTTTAGATCTTTGTATGTCCATGCAAAACCATCTTTGAACTCTTTTAACAAGTGCTCCAATTCCAACACCTTGCCTATTTCCAATTATGCATTAATTTTCACCAATTGTGGTTTTGCATCAGTTCCTAGATTGAGCTTCATCAACTATTGATCTTCACTTAATGTCCATCTAGTTATCTGCAATTCCTACACTATGGTTTTTGCTAGAGTTTGATCCACTACAACACTCCCAAGTTGATGATTATAGCATGTCTCTGGATACACCTTATCCTCCAGAGGTACTTTTGGTTCATATTTGTTGCCAATTATCTTCTTTTTTGTGTTTTGTACTCCAACTTCTTGCTTTAAAATATTAGTCTTCACATTTGTATCCATGATCTCCACATCTGTGGTTTTCATAGATTAAATTGTCTCAAGTAAACTCATTGTTCCTACTGAGAACAATTTTGGTTCCATAGCAAAAATGATATCTTTTCTTCATTTGTGATACCATTTTGATAATTGTAACATAATAACATTTATGGTTGTCTTACTTCACCTCTCAAATGTTTGGTGACTATAATTGTTTTAACTATCCCATTCCCTTGTATGGTAGTAACGTTACTCCCCCAATCATGTGCCACTTTAACATCCCTCAACCATGGTCTCCCCAACAACATGAAATAACTAGAATCTACCACATTATTTTGAAGTATGTAAATGTAGTTATGTAAGGAATACCATGGACATATATCTTAAGATCTCTAATCAACCCCATTGGTTTTGTGGTTGTTTGATTTGCCATCTTCATATTATATGGTGCAAGTTTAAGGTTTGGAAACCCTAACCTCAATTTCATTTGTTTTATGATAATATTAACTCCAAAACCTCCATCCAACAACACATCCTCTATTGTATTCTTCCCAATCTATATTTGGATAATTGCCATATGATTATATATTGCTACAACAGTTGTCCCTACCTTTGATACTAAAGAACCAACTTGTTTTTCTATGGTTGCTCTATTTAAATTTTAAATTTTCTCTGGTTTTAACTTTTGTCAAAAATATAGCTTTAAGTTAGGAATTATTTTAAACAATTGTCCCAAGTTCAAAATATAACTTGTTTCTAACATCTGCTTACCAATGTCTAGAAAAATCTCTTCTATTGTGATCAGTTTCTCTTGTGAATTCACTACCTCCTGAGATTTCTATGCTTCTATAGGAGTAGTATTTGGCATATTTGGCCAAGTTTTGTTCCATCCCTTTGTGGATGTGGATGGCCCTTCTATCTAGGTTTGTGTTTTTTAAATCTGTTGAATTGTTTCCACCATTGACTTTTTCAACTATTCTTCTTTCTCCCAGTTAACAACATTTTTTGCTTTCCTTAGCTTTCTATCCTTGAACAATTATTGTTCAATTGCTTTACTTCTTGTGATAACATTAATATCCACCACATTCACATCTGCAATGATTGTTTGCGTCTTAGCAACATGTTGAAGTTCTGTTATTGTCACAGATTTCCCATGAAACATCTTCTCATCCCAACAAACTTTGGACAATCTATCATTTTATGTCCATTCAAACCATAAATATGGCATGCATATGAAGATGTTTTCTATGGTTTTTGACTTGGTTGTATTGCATTTGTGGTTGCCACTATGGTCTACTCTTTCTTCTTTTTGCATGTCTTCACATTGTGATTTGTCATCCCATAATTTGTGCAATATTTATCAATCTTCCACGTATTACTCTGTGTTTTTGCTAGTGTTGCATGTTTGGTATTTTATGGTACTGAAAATGCACTCCTTGCTTTTGCAATAATCATGTTTTTTTCACACAACATCACCGCCTCTTTATGTTGTTGTAATGTTGACCACTTGATCCTTGTAGTTGCATTATGATTACAAACTCGCTCTAAACATAGTAGTTAAAAAATTATTTATGGTTGGTACTTGTAAACCATGAACCAATTTCTAAATTTGTTCATAATAAACCTCCACCTCTAAGTCTCCTTTTGCTTCATGTTTTTCAACTCCATGTATATTTGCTTGTCATTCTGAATCTTTTGATGACATTTGCAAAATGCTTGTGTAAACTTCGAAAAAATATAGTTAGGGTATTTTGACATGTAATTATGGCGCCAATCTAACGTTGTATCTTTTAGCACATAATTAAACGCATTGATGATATACTTTTTAGAAGTCTCTACATTTGCTTTTATTATAAAATTAAACATTTTGAAATGAACATCTGGATCAGCATCTTTTTGAAGTCAAGATATTTAAAAGCTACCCTATTTGGCCTAACATAATGGCCATCTTTATGATTAGGAATTTGTGTAGTTACAATAGATGGTTTTTGATATCCTCCTTTTAGATTTGCTGCATCTACATTTTTGTACCTTCTAGTAACCATTGAACTCATGGTGGTCAATTTGCATTCCTATTCACATGAGTAGTCATTATTGGATTAGTGAACACCATTTGGGGTGACCCAACAACTCCAGCAGTTATTCTTGGTAGTGTTGAACTCCAATTCAAATTCCTTCTTGCCAAAACTCCACTCGATCCACTACCCAAATTTGTCATAGATCCAATTAGTACTCCACCTCTAACAACATTCGTGTTGGGTGCAACCACCATTTCCATTCCTGTGGTCGTTATGACAACATTAAGTGATTGAGTAACCTTTGTTCTAGCAGGTTGTCTTTGAATTTTAGCAACTGTTGCTTTTGACACTCTTGGTGAGATTGAGTTGATTCATGTGTGACGATGCCCCATTCTGTGGTTACACATTGATATTTTTTGTGGTGCATAATGTGGATGTGAATACACCTCTAATGTTCTCCTCCTAAACTAAATGGATGGACAAATTTGTCGACTTTATGGTCCCAATTAACCTCCCAATTCCATGCCTTTCAATCTATTCTGGACTATAAAACTTCTTGGTTCCTAGTCCTGTGATTGATCCATTAATATTCCTACCACATTTTGTAATTCCACATGTCTAGCAATACTTGTTCTAATGTGAAAAGGCACAAAAGTACAATCCACGATTATAAGTCGTTATTCCTTACAAAATGCATAGACCTTTGAAAGTAATTTGACTACCTTCAAATCCACAGATTCATGATCTTGTGTTTCGGTTGGGTACTTTGTTTAATCCAACTCTGGATTTCCTTGATGTGAATATGATTATGGTACTTCATCTAATACGTTCACTTGTGCATCTGCATATTTAGATGATTATAATTTTCCTTAGTCTCCTCAACCACATCAATATTGGTGTTTTCTTCCACCTCCTAGTCTTCCACTAGTTCATAGTAATTTGGAGATGTAGATTGATGCACAAACCTAGGTTGTATACCTCCTATAACATCCCTTCCTTAGTTAATCATTGATTTTAAACTTGAAATTTCATGCAGTTGATCAAGTACTGTAAAAGTCCTTACTCCATTTTGATATTTTCGTCTCTAAACCACAGATTGCAACGGAGAAGTATATTGCACCCACTCATTTGGGTGAATAGTTGATTAAATCTCTCTCCGTGAATATCATTGTCTATAACTATGCCTTTTCTAAAGACCCTTAGTCCATACTTCATGTTGTACCACCTCTTGTGGTAAAAACAACATGTACCCTGCAAGTTTATCCTCAATTTTAGAACTTGTCTATCCAACATCAAATTCCAATATGAGGTTTTTGTAAGCCCTGCATACTATTGTCCGTTTTCAAGATTATCTTCTGTTTGTCTTCTAGTGATTTGATGATTTGCCTCCAAGTCTAATTATCATTGTAAATTTTAAGTCACCATTCAATTCATCTTATTTCACAATCCTTCATTTTCAAAGTCTGCAGATCACTTTGTAATCCTTATGGTGTCAACCACTTAGTGAACATAAACATTTAATGAAATAATAGACAATACATTCACATAACCTAAGAGTGTTCTTGTGGGATCACAACTATTGGATGAAAAAGTCCAATAATTTGGTCGTGGTGAATTGGAGTAACTTTCCAATATGGTGGTCAATTTGCCCTAGCTAAAATTAACCCATAAATTTCTTGTGATTATGAATAGGGTAATTCACTTATTGAACAACTTGGCATTTTTGAAATAAACACCCACTTGAGGTCAAGCTAAAGGGCATTTATTTCAAGAACACTTGACTTCAAGAATGTTAACCAACATAAAGCATCCACAATTTTGTTTTTTCAATTTTTTCTTATGATATTTCAAGTATTGTACAAAAAAAAAAAAAAAAACATTTTCAAAAAAATTGGTTTTTTTTCTTTTGTAAAAACGTTGTGGTATTTTTTAAAAATAATAAAAAAAATATTA
>Ga0116227_10007819_pt1 | contig 20617 bp, 18 predicted proteins | sample S1TSphgellanicum_FD_89693 | JGI IMG/M metagenome (GOLD analysis project Ga0116227, IMG submission 89693) | Host-associated microbial communities from peat moss isolated from Minnesota, USA - S1T2_Fb - Sphagnum magellanicum MG | ecosystem: Host-associated > Plants > Peat moss > Unclassified...
GCATCCATTCCCAGCTCAAACAACTCATGTAAGTTCCAAACCTTTGGAAATGATCCACTTAGATGTGTGGACCACGAAGATAGAATCCATTGGAGGATGCAAGTACTACATGAGTTTCATTGATGACCACACAAAGAAGGTGTGGGTCTATTTCATGAAACACAAAAGTGAAGTGTTTTAACATTTTTTGAATTTCAAAGCAATGGTGGAGAAGGAGAAGGGTGTGAGCATCAAGTGCCTAAGGTCTGATGGAGGGGGAGAGTATTTTTCAAATGAATTCAGTGAGTATTTGAAAGAGCATGGAATTCAAAAAAAATACTCATGTAATTATTCCCCATAGCAAAATAGAGTTGTTGAAAGGAAAAATAGGCACATTATAGAAATAACACGTGCCATGTTGAATGAGAAGGATTTGCCAAATTACTTTTGGGCTAAAGTGGTAACAACTGTAGTCTATATCATGAATTGAACACCCATAGTGGCAATTCATGGCATGATACCTGAAGAAAAATTCACTAGCAAAAAACCTGATGTTTCACACCTCAGAATGTTTGGTTGCATTACATATGTGCATGTTCCTAATGAGAAGAGATCAAAACTAGACCCAAAAGTTGAGAAGTGTATTTTCATTGATATTCCTTAGAACAAAAAGGATATAAATGTTTCAATCCTTCCACTCAGAAGTTGCAAGTGAGTAGAGATGTTGTGTTTGATGAAATGTTTAGCTAGTACTCACCACTAAAGGTAGCAGAAGATGGAGAGGCTAAAAATGGTGATATTTCATCAAATGTGAAACAAGAATCACAATTAATTAATGGACCACAAGAATCTTCAATTAATGGGTCTAATAACACTCCATGGAAAGGAAGATTATGATCTTCAAACATTGTACATGGTAGTTCTCAAACATCATCTAAAAATCTTCATGTAGATGATGAATCAAGTGATTCAAAAAAGAGTGTGGGTGATGAATCAAGAATCCCTTTAGTCATTACTCCCAGAGCTTGAATGGCCAAAAAAACTTTGAAAACACCTGACAACAATAATGGAGTACGAAGATCCACACGAATCAAGTACCCTGTACAAAGACTCACATATGATGGCTTTGTAGCTCATCATTACACATACACGGTGAAAGTTATACAGGAGGTTGAACCCACTTGTTTTGAACAAGCGATTGGAAACCCTAAGTGGGACAATGCCATGGATGAAGAGATGGCGGTTTTGGATGCGAATGCTACTTGGGAATTAGTAGTTTTACCAAAGGATAAAAAAGCAATTGGGTGTAATTAATGGGTGTACAAAGTCAAACACAATGTAGATGGATCTGTGAGCAGATACAAAGCAAGATTGGTTGCCAAAGGTTATGCCCAAACTTATGGCATAGACTATGAGGAGACCTATAGTCCAGTTGCCAAAATGACAACTGTAAAAACAATCATTGGCAGTAGCAAAAGGATGGTCTTTACATCAAATGGATGTAAAGAATGTTTTTCTTCATGGAGATTTACATGAAGAAGTGGACATGGAACAACCACCAGGTTATGTGGACCAAACACACCCAAATTTGGTTTGTAGGTTGAAGAAAGCTTTGTACGGCTTGAAGCAAGCACCTAGAGCTTGGTTAGACAAAATAGGTCAATATTTTGTCATAAGTGGATTTTAAACATCCAATGCAGATTTTTCACTATATGTGAAAAAGACAAATCATGGGATTATAGTCATAGTCATCTATGTTGATGACTTGATTATCATAGGAAATAGTGATGCAGACATCTCTAATTTGAAGAAGCTTTTGAAGCAAAAGTTTGAGATGAAGGATTTAGGAGAATTATGTTACTTCTTTGGCATTGAGGTAATCCAATCCCTTAAAGGGATATGGTTACTACAAAGGCAATATGCCTTGAACAAATTATTCAAATGTGGGATGATGGGTTGCAAACCCATTTCAATTCCATTGGAGCAAAATGTGAAGTTAAGTGCAGATGAAGGAGACCTTGTGGAGGATACCACTATGTATAAATGCATAGTGGGGAGTTTGATTACATGACCATCACAAGGCCAGATTTGAGTTATATAGTTGGAGTGGTAGGTTAATTCATGTAAACACCACGAAAATCACATTTGGATATAGTGAGGTGCATATTAAGGTACATAAAACATACTTTGTAGTGTGGAATTTTTTATGAAGCTAAGAGCCAGTTACAAGTACATGGATACACGGATGTTAATTGGGCTAGCAATGTTTCAAATAGAAGATCGGCCATTGGTTTCATGTTTTCTTTTGAAAGTGGTGTTGTTAGTTGGAGCAGTAAGAAACAACCAACAGTTGCATTATTAAGCACAAATGCAGAATACAGAGGTCTAATAATTGTTGCATGTGAAGTAGTTTGGTTACAAAAACTACTCTCAGATTTGGGACAGTCAGTGGATGTTCCTATTTTCATTTATTGTGATAACATCAATAGCATATTACTTGCTAACAACCTGGTCTATCATGCTAAGACAAAGCACATTGAGGTGCACTACCATTTTATTAGAAAAAAAATTCTAGCAAAAAAATAACCTTATTCATGTCAGTACTGAAAATCAAGTTGCTAACATTTTCACAAAGGCTTTAGGTATAGACAAGCTAAGGAGGTTTAGAAAAGTGCTTAATGTACTTGAAGTGGATTTGAACTTAAGGGGGAGTGTTGAGAATTCAAGCTCAACTAGTTAGGTTTCATTTGTTACTGGAGTAAGAAAGTAATTAGGTTACTTTCACAAGGTTGAATTACTTTCTTTACTTATATTAGTTTGGTTATTTGTGATTTGGTCTTTTAGTTAAATGGTTTAGTTTTCTTTTCTTCATTACACAAGTTTGTGTATTTCATGTGACAAGAACCTTGAAGTGTACTTGATGTTATGTTTCGTGTTGTGAGCATCATGTTGTAGTTTCCTTTCAATAAAGATTTATGTTTGCACTTGAATAGGTTTCCTATTTGTTAACATTTGGACACTTAACAAACAAGTTATGGCCAAAAGAAAGGCCGAGAGTCAAATTGTCGATTTCCTTGTGTGAAGGTGATGTGCCACATACCTTTGGAAAGCTTTCGACGAGGGCTACAACTTTGCTTTAGACCTCACTTCAATCGAAGGTCTTCACACAAAGTTATGGGCCCCCCAAAGTCTTAGGAATCCCAACTTTGGGAATTTCGAGACTCCCAATTGGAAGTCCCGGGACAAAATGACATTTGGGTGCTGGTCCTGTGATTAGGCATAAGTATACTATAAGGGGGAAGGTGATGGCTTCCCCCAAGTCCGGGTTGTGGTGAGTTTTGTGAGTCCGTGTTTGCTTGTGGCTCATCAATGCACCAAAAGTGTTTTAGCTATGCACTAACCAACTTATTGTTTGGTTTGTGCAGGTTCATGTGAATAATTGAGTTACTTGTCGGAGCTCCAAACACGCCCCTCTACTTGCAAAGTGTTACAAACCAGGGAGCGTGCCCTAATTCCTTTTATTTTTGCTATTTTCATCTTTGGACTTGCAATGAGTCTTTTAAGGAGCTTGGGGGTGCGTCACAAATTCTGCAAAATGAACTTGAATCATTGAAGGCCTAACTTGCTAATCTAAAAAGCAAGTATTTTCAATTAGCTAGTCATGCTAAACTTATACAAGGTTCAGGATCACGGGAGGGACCTCTTAGGTCTTTTTATAACCTCTCACACGATGCCATGGTTGGGGAGTATGTTTTTTTTAATGCACACAATTCTAGTCTCACACTAGAATTTACCACTTCTCTTTGCATGTCCTACTTTGCGGCACAAGAGGCTAGTGTGGCAGCTAGAGTTTCTGCCACTAGGCAAAGGCAAGTAATTTAGAGTGATGGTCTTTCATCTGGTTCAAGTCCTATTACCAGAATTAAAAGAGCTTGAGTAGTCATGCCACAATTTTTTCATCCTTTCAACATGGAAGAAGAACGCACTTTATTAACAAGGGGGGAGGAGACTACTACACCACAAACTACTAGGGCATCAAATTATTGTGTCCCAAGAGTACATGTACATCAAGAAAACACATAATTCTTCATTGATCAGCTTATGGAGTGCCAACTTCAAATGAGTGAAGTGGCGCAAAAACTTGTGAGTACACCGTTGTTTAGTTTTCAAGATTTGAAGCTAAGCACTATAGACATAATTATAGTACTAAAGGATACCTTGAGCACTACATTAGGTCTTTTACCAATCCCCGATCCACATCTTCTAGGGGTCCCATCTAACACCTTGGAGAGATATTTGATTGGCTCACATGTTGTAGATGGCATTCATAATTTGGTCACTAGTTTTAGCATGGTTAAACTAGTGAGTTTTCCTACCTTTGATTCTACATTCACATATCAGAAGGGAACTAAGAACACCTCACTTGTGGATTTGTTATCAAGCAAAAATGTTGTGGATATCCATTTTTTCCACAAAGTCTCACTCATTTTCGAAGGTGGTGCCTAGTGAGAGAACTTCCATCATCATCGGAGTTGCCATTATTGACAATACTAAGTTAGCAATCCAGGTGGGAGGACATGCACCCAGAGTGGTACTTCTTGATATAGGCGCCCAACTAATGATTCTTGGAATTCAATTTGCCAAGAAAATGGGCATGCTCAATTCCAAACTACGGAAATCTATGTGGCAAATTCGCATCATTAGTGGGAGCATAGAGGAGGTACTTGGGGAGAGCTTGGATTTGATTGCATTTAACTTCAATGAAGGTATAGATTAGGATTTTTGCCTACAGGTCAGATGTTTAATCACCAATGCCACTAGTTACGATGTGCTAATTGGGAAGAGGCCCTATTTCCACTAGGTTTTAGAATTGACAACTGGTTCGAGCATGTGTATTACCGAATGGATTGGTAGACTAATGGCCACCACCTAGGATACATACCACTTGATTTACATGGGAACCATCGTCCTATAGCTCACCATTGTATGTTCAAGGAAGCACATACCATTTCCTACATCCAACAAGTTAACCATGAGTGGATAAAGGGAGATGAAGAGGAGACAATTTACACCCAAGTTATTAAAAGCTTGAAGGTGGTTCCTATAGACATTCAACATGGACTAGAGGTTTTATAAAGGTTCAAAGCAGCCCACGAGCCCTTGGTTAAAACTTTGTCTATTTTTGAGAACATGGAAAACCATGGTGAATTGATTAAGCTAGTACTTCGTCAGTTAATCACCTGGACACCGCCTAAGGAGAGGATTACATTACTAGAACTCTTTGGTGGTATTGGTACAGGTCTTGAAGCCCTATTATAGTCAGGGATGGTGGTTCAGAGGTATTTTTACAAAGACATTGATCTTATTGCAAAGCAAATGGTGGCATTGAGAATGATGGAACTCACAGCCATATTTTCCTAATAGTTTACAACCACCACATGGAAGGCTAGTTTGACTTCCTTGCCCTCTGACATACAATTAATTCAGAAGAAGCATATGGAATTACTTGGCCTTGTGGACTTCATCAGTTTAAGTTGGAAGTGTTAAGGATTTTTAGTGGTTAGATTTAGAGAAGGCTTGAGTGACACAAGATTTGGTCTTTTCATAAACATGGTACGATTGATCACCTAGGCTCAATCCATTTCTTTTACGCTTGGTTATGTAATTGAAAACACCCTTTCTTAGTTTGACATAAAGGAGAAAGTCTAAGAGCACTACATGTTGGTCAAGCATTACCTTGGAAAGCCGCTCCTACTCAATGTGGCATAATGTGGTTCCTATGCGCACCAACTATGTAACTAGTGGACCAACCTTGCACCACTCTCAGTTCTACAGTTGGCTCTAAGATACACCATCACAGACCCCAACCTGCAGGTTTCTCACATATTGGATGATCAAAGTTCTTGTTAATTAATTACAAGGCAAGAGAAACCTCTTTAGTTTCTTGTGAACACAATAGGAAATCCAAGAGGTGCTTAGCCCACCTTTGTTTCCTTCCCAAGAGCACACACCTTTTAGGAAGATGGACTAGATTTGGTGTATCGTCATGCGTAGGCACTTGGGATGAACCAAGCCCAAAAGAAATAAAAAGGGCTATGGGGTTCCAAATTAACACTACTAATCACACCAAGGTGATTAAATTAGAGTGTAACGTTCTACTGGGGAGAGGCATGGACCTAAACTCCCTTACATGGTTGTTGGTAACCTGTGTACTTTTTCAAATGTACACAACACCAACACTGATTCAATTAGCTTGTAGTTCTGGCAATGTGACCACATGGCACCCTGACCAAGTACATTTGCCTATCTTCAACACTCTACACTTCATTCTTAATGTTTAGGGGGAGGAGGTACCATGTAATTTGACTTTAGTTGTTTTTGATACACTTGGAGGTACATCAGCTTCTGGAGAAACAATTACAACCTTTCACGAATTTGCACAATTGGATAGTGGAAAACCCAATACACTAGGTTTTTCAAGCACACTTTCCAATTCTATTCCATGTGTTTCTAACTACCTTTTCGTTATGGGGAACCAACTCACTAAGAAGGAGAGACACTAGGTCATAGACTTGCTAATTAAGTATGAGAATGTGTACACATTCTTAATGAAAGACTTAGGTAGGTGTAAGACCATGCAATTATCTATAGGCCTTACAGATGAGACACCTATCTATTGGAGGAGGCATAGGTTGAATAAGCATGAGTGGGAACTGGTAGATGAAAAATGCAAAGAGCTCCATGAGGCTAGTCTCATTTAACCATCAAGTTCTGATTTTGTAGCTGTTATAGTAATGTTAAAAAGTAAGGATGCAGTTGGATTATGGATTGAGAAAAGGATGTGTTGAGATTATAGGCCTTTGAACTTGGTTACACCTTAGGACAGGTACCCCATGCCTATCCTTGAAACATTGTTTGATAGCATTGGAAACTTAAACATTTTCATAATTGTGGATATGAGGCAAAGTTTTAACCAGATTGTGCTTATTGCAAAGGAACGCAAGAAAACGACATTCCATGGAAATAACAAGTTGGGGGAATGGCTTGTGATGCCTTTTGGATTGAAAAATGCACCTATTTTTTTTCAGTGAATCATGGACTAGGTTTTCGAAAGGGTAGATTTCTTGAAATGTTACATAGATGACGTCCCAATGCATAGCAAAGGACTCTTGCAGCACTTGGCTCCTCTTGAGGAGTTATTCAAAAGGCTCCATGAAGTCAATATGAAGATCCATCCTGAAAAGTGTGAGTTTACTATCACCTCAGTAGTCTACCTTGGACATAAAATTTTGCCAAATGGTATTATGGCTTATTGGGCCAAAGTAGTAGCCATTTTGGAGATGCCTAATCCTAAATCATGTTCACACTTTCAGGAACTTCATAAGACTATGTAATTACTATAGGATTTATGTCCAAGATTTTAGTATTATTGCTCATCCTTTTTATGCATTATTAAAAAAGGATGTTGCTTAGACATGGAGTGAAGAGGCTTAGGAAGCTTTCAACACACTCAAGGAAAAACTTTCAAAGTTCCCCATTCTGAGAAGACCTAATTTTAGCAAAGTCTTCATTCTACACACTAACTAGAGTGCTCTTGGTATTGGTGCTATTTTTGGCTAATTTGATGAGGAAGGCAAGGAATATGTTATCGCCTATGCATCCCAAAATAACAACAAGGCTGAAAGTAACTATTCTTCATACGAAGGGGAGTGTTTTGTTGTTGTACGGGCCATCATACATTTTAGGCCCTATCTTTATGGCACCGAGTTCATTTTGTATACCAACCATTAGCTTATTGGTAAGTTAGCTCATTAAGTGCTTATACTTCAAAAGTATGAGTTCAAAGTTATTCACCAACCTAGTATTACACATCAGATAGCGAATACCATGTCGCAAAAACCTTTCACTACCTCTAAAGATTTCTCAGAAGCCAGGCAAAACTTCGACTAGATTCCAGTTGTACACGTATCTTATGCATCTAGTTATCTTACACTACTGTAATGTAACCTAGTTGAGCATCCCATTGTGGATATATGAGAGGACTTGGACACTTTGAGGTTTCTTCAACATGGGGAATACCTTCCCCAAGTTACACCAAACCATAAGGATTGCATACAACAACGGTTTAAACGCTACTCATGGAGGGACAATCACCTTGTTCGATGCTTACCACAAAGCAACAGAGTGGTTCCTCCACCACATGAACGACTTGGTCTTCTTTAGAAGGTAATTTAGAGCTTAGACACTTTGGAGTTAAGTGTACTTATAGCCTTCTCACTCCTCATTATCATTGGAAAGGTATGTATGTCCAAGTCCGAGATGACATTGCTAGGTGTGAATAATGTGATAAAGTGATAACTTCCTTCTCCTTTCGACATCTCATGCTTTTTCCACTCCCTATTCAGGGCATGTTCTATTGTTGGTCATGTGATTTAGCTGGAGAGTTACCACAAACCTTGAGGGGTAATATCTACATCATGATTATGATTGAACATTTTTCAAAGTGGGTCAAATTTGTTGCGGTGCCAAACAAGTCATCACACAACATCAGCCAAGCTTTTTTATAATAGGTCTTAGGTAGGTTTGGGGTTTATGCTAAGTGCTTTATTGATCAAGGATTTGAATTTAGAAGAAAATTCCAAGACCTACTTGACCATGCTGTGAGGTGACTTTCTGTCCCTCTACTCCCAGTTCTACAAGGTAATTATGCATGAAAACACAAATGCTACTAATGAAGGAAAAATACAAATGTAATTTTGGAAGTTAGATTGCGTTTGTAGTTGAAATTAAATAGCCCACCTTCTATGCATCATTTATGATTAGAATTAATGGATATATATTTCCAAGTTCACTCACCACACATCCTAGGACTTTATGTCAAATTGTCATTCATCCAAACTAATGTTTAAGGACTTGACACCATGTCCGACATAACTGCAGACCACTAGTCACTCAAAATGTTGTTTCTCACACATAGATTGTTCAAATTTGGCTTGCCATAGCTCTCTGGAAAGCTAACAACAAGGCACACCAACCCACCAAATCTTAAGATCTGCAGCTACGACAATAAGGAGTTATACTACCAAACCCGAGAGGGTTTTACAAAGATGATAATTAAACCTTGCTGCAGACCACTAGTCACTTAAAATGTTGTTTCTCACACATAAATCATTCAAATCTGGCTTGCCATAGCTCTCTGGAAAGCTGATAACAAGGCGCACCAACCCACTAAATTTTAAGATCTGCAGCTACGATAGTAAGGAGTTATACTATGAAATCGGAGAGGGTTTCTGAGATTTCTCTAGAGTTCCAATCCTTCCAAGACTATCACTAGATCTTCATTCTACTTTTCTTCCTTCTTCCCTCTACCAAGATTAAACATTATTTTCCTCTTCAAGAAGCTTGTGACACAAGTGTTCAAGATTACATGAAAATTATCCTCGAGGCAAAGAGAGGCTCCCAATGATCCGAATCCGCCTTTTAAAGAGAAGGAGAAGGGAGGTGAATGTGGATCCAAAGCTTGGTGGCCAATGGAAGGTTCCAAGCTTGGTGGCCATTGGAAGGTTCCAAGCTTGGTGGCCATTGGAAGGTTCCAAGCTTGGTGGCCATTGGAAAGTTCCATGCTTGGTGGCCCTTGGAATGTTCCAAGCTTGGTGGCCATTGGGAGGTGAATGAAAAATGCTTTTTCACCTCTTCCATTTCCCCCAACTAACTTAACCTACACCTTCACTTTTTCCCTTCGACCTTACGGTTTTACTTTACCATGGTCCTAAGCCGTTACTCACGCCTTTCTTTCCTTTTCTTCGATTTATAAATTACGTTTGCACACCTCAACGTACCAAGTCCTTCACACCTTCGTTGTCAATTTGATTTGATTGAAGATCTGACTTTTTTCCTTTCCTTGAAATTATGGCGTCGCGCATGGTCACATCTTACAGGCCACAAGTTGCACAAGCGAATGAAGAACTGCCTCCGGAGTCATCTCTAGATCTTACCCTAACACAACATCCTCATGATGAAGAACCCGAACCCCGAGAGGTGTGTGCTCGTCTTGAAGTCGAACCTCCTCGAGCCTGGTACTATCATATTTCTCTGAACTCTCGCACCCTGGTGATCTTGCTGCAAGTCAACCCCGCTTCTGGTGACGAACCCGAGACCGTTTGTGAAGGTTGTTACGAAACTGAATATACTTCTATCTTCGCCTGGTCTTCAGTTCCCGGTGTCGGTCATTATCGTTGGTTGCGCGGTCCGATTCGTCGACTGCTTCCCAATAGCAAGGCGGACTACCTAGTTCGCACCATCCGGCGCATCCTAGATTTCCTGCAATTGTGAACTATCACCAAGGCATAACTCAGGATCTTACATGTACTTGTAGCTCCTTGTTGAGCTTATCTCTATTATAAATAAATAAATAATAAAAGTTTCAATTATCATTAGACTCCTATTGCCATTGGCACACTATCATACTATCTTTTTAATCGTTGAATTGCTTCGAATTAACCTTATGTTCAACGGCTTGAAGATCATTCTATCTCTATTAAATCTTTCATTAACATCCTTCCAACTGCTTTAAGAAATTCTAACATCCTTGTTACTCCCTAAATACCATAACAAGACTAATGTTGTGTTGAACACTATAAATTTTGGCGTCTACTTCTACCCCCAACCCTCTAGAGATTTATCACCCCTAATTACGCAACAAAGTTTCTAAAACTATGGTTATTAGCCTTTGCTGAAAGAAAGCATTAATCCAACTCCTTATTCCCAATAACGCATTTCAGAAAAGAAAATAACCCCCCTTCACACCACGCACATTCATCACTCCCTATGAAGTCGCTAAAAACCCTTAATAACCTTACCCCACTCCAATAACCCTGATGTAACTCTTAAAAATTGAGACTACCGCACATGGTTGTGTCGGTATGGCTCACACATGCTCTTATTGACCATCGCTAGACTTTAAGGGATCATCCCCAAGTTGATGGCCTTGTAGATAGGATGGTTCAAACATGTAAGAAGGGACTTCGGAAGATTTGCTTCACTAGGAACAAAAAGGATTGGGACTTGGCTTTACCTTACATCGCCATGGGTTACATGATGTCCAAACATGCCTCTTTGTCTCATTTCTCTCCTTACTTTCTATTTTTTGGGAGACTTCCCATTCCACCCTTTTCCATTGTTATTCAAATGGACCAAGTTATGGACTTGGACTCCCTAGCCACTTGGGCTAAGGTCATCGCAGAGAGGGCTACTCTATTCATGAGGGTTATGCCCATGGCCATGGAGAATTTGTCCATTGCATAACATTGAAACACCTTATGGTATGCACACACATGAGGTGGTAGTTTTAAACTTAAGGTGAAACAATTTGATGTTGGTGATTTTGTGTATTTCTAGCAGCAACCTAATGATATTCTAGACACTTCTTTTAGTTGCACTATCTTGAGGATTAAGGCGATCAGGCCTTCAGGTGTGTTGGAGTTGCAAAGAGTTGACGAATGCACAATTTGGGATCATTCCAAAAATTGTGCACCCTGCCACCTCCCGAACTTGGATCCTACCATCATCATGTCAACTTGGATTCCTCCATTTGACTATCCATGTCAAGTATGTTAAAGGACAGATGATGCTGATCAGATGCTACTTTGTGATAGTTGTAATGGTGGATATCATCTATTTTGCTTCAAGTTGGAGCTCTCTCAAGTTCCCACCAGTATTTGGTATTGTTCATCATGTTCTCTTGCAACACCTTGATTTCTACTCAAACCATGCCACGCTTTTCCCAGCTCAACTTTGGTGGGGGATACATGAGAATTTCATCTCGGCCTCCTCTTGTGCATTACATACATATGTGCATGCATCTATTTTTAGTTGATTAGTTTCTACCTTTGATTAGTTTTAGTCTTTTTGTTTAGTAGCATTTACTATGGATTTACACCCTTATGACACCATACGTCACAACACTACACGTCACAACACCCTTTCAATCCATGTAGTACATAATAGTCAAATGGTATTCCATGTAATCATAAACTATCTATACACATGTCACAAACATCCTTACATTCCAAGTAAGTACATAGTAATGATGACACTAGTCAATAAATATCTATAATTTTCACACAACATAATTTTAGTCTAATAGTTATATATTAGTTACAATGGTAGTCCATATAATTATTGAATGTCCATACTATTCACAAGCACAATTTCAAAGTCCATAGTATTTATTCTTACCCACTCATGTATTGCCACACTTGTCAACAATACGAACAATGTTTATAAACATCACAAAGTTCATTGAATTCACTATGAATTCAAAGAACTCTCTAAGTTCATTTGTTTTGCCTACAATTGACCTAAAGTTCATAATGGCTTCCGACTATTTAAACAATTTAGAATCCATATAAATTTGGCATGATTTCCACATAGAACAAAGTTTCCTTAAAGAACTCATGGTTTAATGAAACCACAATAACCAAAATGTAATGCACAAAAAATCTCACAAATTGGGGTTGTAGGTTTTACTAGACTTGCTCACATTGGCATTAGATGCTAATGGTACACATTGGATCACATTTTATAATCCAAAAATGTAAACAAAAACTTAATTCATGAACCATGAGGTTTCCACACTAATGACGCCATAATCTCAAGGTACATGCAAAGCAATTTTCATAGAGTAAAATAAAAGACAATGGCCAAATGTATGGAAAGAACATGGGTTTCCATTAAATATTGAGTGGGCTTTTTGTTGTACACAAATGCTACCAATCTTTTCTTCACAAATTCTTATTTAGGTTCATCTTTGTTTAAGATGCCCACCATGATTGAACAATGGATTTTGTTGCAATAGAAAAACCATCACCCCTTGATTTTCCATACTAGGATAGGGTCCATGGAAACTCTCCAAATGAATCCATTTCATTTTGCTAGGTGAAAGCATGAATAAGAGGATTGTTCAGATTATCACACTTGTAATTATTCTGGATTACATACAAATGTAAAATTTAAAGCTATATTCAAAATTAACATTGTCAATTTTTTAATTATTCATGTTGTCATAGACTTTAATGGGAATCATCATAAATTTTTTGGATGAATTATAAGAAGATTATGGACTCATAATGGACTTTTGAATTGACAACAATATGTCACATAGAGAAAATGAAAAATGTGGATTCAAAAAAATGTCAAAATAGTGTCAAATGTGTTTTTAAAAAAAACCATCATCAAATAGAGAATTTATTAGTGAAGTGCATTGAAACTTTTTTAATATCTATATTTTTAATTAATTTTTTAAAAATGATGTGATTGTTATAAATTTTATTTTTGAGAGTCCATTTCACATTAATTTTTTTAATCTTTTGCATGAATTTCTATCAATCACACGTTTAGGGATATTCATAGGTTGGTTTATTAATATTTATGATTAAAAACGTAAGGGATAATTATAGGATTTATGGTTTGATAATTGTTAAAACTACAAAAAATACCTAGTGTTAGATTATGGACTATCAAATGCCACTTTTGAAACATTTAACCATGTTTTTGCCCTACCATTGAATGGCTAAGGATATGTTTTAATGATAAACACCCAAGACACTTGGCTTTTTCTTTGAAAGATGAATTAGATGCAAAGTTTATAATGGTAGCCAAAATCGCATGTTTTGTTGCTAATTTTACTATTGAGTTGGACCTTTTAACCTCAAATAATGACTTCATTATCCCACTAATGACCTCTTCTTGTGCAATGGATTCTTTTGAAGATGTAATCAATTTAGGAACACTAGGTTTGACATTAAGACTTAACAAAGCTCTTTTCATGACAACCAATTTGGCAACAAAACCTAGGAAGACTAATAAAATAGTTGAAAATATGATAAAAGTAATTCATCTAATATCTCTATTTGGTATGGATTCTTCAACAATTTCTTGGGTTCTATCCTACTTTTCATTAGGTTTTCTTGCAATTCTTTTCCAAGCATGACACAATTATTGCCATTCTATAGCCCTTTCCTTGATTCTTGCAACCTTTTCCCTTCCTTTCAGGCATGGTTTTGGCTGATTCCTACACACCATAACTTTAGGATCACATCACAATGTGTAGGTCCAAAAACAAGCTTACTTTCAGCTCAAATTTTGACCATATATGCAAGTTTTCTTAGTCTTTATAAACACCTTGATCTCCTTGTTTAAGTTTCATTCCCATGTTCAAAACACCCAAGGCCATCCATATTAATACCATCAATTAATTCATTAAAATGATCCAAAAGCCATCCTTTTATGAATCACAATGAGTTGCATAACCTTCATATGTTCATCAAACACATTTTTGAATAGAAAAACAATATGTGAAACATCTACAACCCTTGATAATTGCAACCTTGTACATAATGTAATGTAATTTTGTCATACATCTAGGAAAGGATTGGAGTTTGAAATACACCCACATGATAGGTTCATAATGAAAGTCTAAAACAAAAGGAACATGTTGATCAAACAAAGTAATGACAATACATCTATTTGATGAAAGATCTTGGTGGTTGCTAACTTGCTATCATAGTATATGGCAAAATGGGAAAACCTAAACAAGTCAAGACCAATTATACATAAAACATCTGTTTTATATTCAATGAACATCCACTATGTCTTGTGTATGATAGTCCAATCACCAATGTGCATATTTAATATGGCATATGTAAGTAGTTGTTTACCTAACACAATATGTTCATTGTGGAAATTAGAAAATAATTTGAAAGATGCACATGGTTACTTTCAAGGGGCTTGAAAATTGAAGTATGATGAAGACATACCATGATATGTTTGTAATGTGTTCAACATAATGAGACCCATGGGGTAAAAACATAGTCAAAAGAGCCCCCCAAGTGGATGGACACTCCTTAATATTACATTTTTGTATGTTCGAAAGATCACAGGGATAACATAATAGTTTGGATTGTCATAAAAATTTTTGTAATATTTTTCATTAACTGCAAATTTTACATGCTAAAAGCTTGACACAAATAAAAAATATTTTTGCATGTTCAAAACATTCAAACATTGAGAATGGAAAATCATTATTTTTTTCAAACTTTTTTTTTTAATACCAAATGTGCACCATTATTTTGAAACTTTTTAAAGGTTTTAACATTGATGATTAAAAGGGCAAAAGGAATTGAACTCATGAATTTTTTTCTTATAATCAATTTGAACACATTTGGTTCAAACTTCACATGTGTGACCTTAAAATTATGGATTTTTGAAAATGTGGCCTTAACAAAAGTTCATATTTATGTGATAAAGAGCATAAATGCATTATATATGATATAAAATCAATTTATCATCAAAACGTATTTGTATTTAACATATAGTGTTAAACTAGGTATCCAAAATATAAATTTAAAGTTATAAACCAACATAGAAATGACATGTGCCATGTGCAATCTTTGGAAACAAACTTTTACTTTGGCACCCTTGGCTTTTTTTATTGTGTTTTCACCCCATGACCTTTTTCAATGACAACATGGCTGAACATAAGACCATTCACAATATTAGATTTCACATTATGGACAAATTAACAAGGTTTATAATGTTGTGGCCATCCATATGACCAATTGATGTAATATAACTTTAGTTCCTCAAACAACAATCTATTGATCATCCCCCTTGCAAACTCATTTACTTTTGAAGTTAATTATTGAGTTGAACCTGTTAGGGTAGTTGCACATTAAATAGTCCATTTTTTGGTGTCATAGGGGTAATTTTTGGGGGGTATTTCTAAATTTAGTAATATGTGTTGAAATATGATTGAAAATTATTGAAAGGATTCATCTAACTAATTTATAACACTTGTAAAATCAAATTTGAAAATTTGAAAATAAAATGTCATCATTTCATTGCAAGGTGGACTTTTAAAACGATGTAACATTTCTATCACAATCCATAAAAAAATTTATGAACTTTTATTATATAATAAACATGTGTGAAATGTTGATTTTTTTTCACTAATATGATTGTGAAATTGGGTGCAATCATGGTAACATGTACCATAACAAATGTAATTAGTGCTTGATGTTGCATGTGATGGAAAATGTAATTTTTTTTTTGTTGAAATTGTAAGATTTATTTATATGATAACATTCATAATATATCATGGGATTTGTGAATAAATTTGAAATTAATCAAATTAAAAAATATGGAAAAAATCTAATAAAACACTATAACCAATGCTTTTAAGAAGTAAAATGACATGTTTAATAACATGAATTTTTTTTAAATGACATATTTTTGAGTAATTTTTAATGCAGCCTTATCAAAGTACTATAAAAAAATTTATCATGATTTTAAAAGATTTTTCTAAAACTTTTTGTGGAATATTCCAAGAATAAAACACTCGAAAAAACAATCCCAAAAGAATGGGTGCGGCTCATGTTAATGCAACCATGCCCGATTGTTATAATGCCAAAATAAAAGCTTATAAGCAAGTTTTATATTTTAATTTATCAAGTTTTCGTAAGATAGCCTATTGTCTATAAAGTCCATAATTTACTAAAATGGAAAAATAAAAAATTGTTGTTTTGTAAAAAATGACATTATTACCTTGTAACAACTGCTAATTATAAAAATTGAAAAAACTCATGTTTTTGCTTCTAACTTTTCCCCTAACTAATCAAATTGAAACATGTGTTGCAATATTAAAACTTATATGTTTAAGGTTTTGATATTTCATTTGCTTCCTACTTTCAAATGGACAATGTTACATTCCCAAAACACCAAACATTTGAATTGAATTTTTTTAAAAAGTAAAATTGTTGACTCCACGTGTGCCATTTTTGGTCCACCTTAATGTGCATTCACCCTTTATTTGTTTTCCCACATTGTACACATAAAAACACTTAAATCCGCCTTTTAGAAAATTGTGCAATGTAATGAACTTACTTAAATTTGACTTTTTTAATGTCAAACATCCACATGTTCATCTTTTTTTGGCATTGATAGATTCATAATCTATCTATTGTTGCAAACAATAAATACATCCTCATGAAAGGAATGCTTATTATAAGTAAGCTCACATTTCAATGCATATTTGCTCAAGAAACTCATTATTAAATACAAGTTTTAGTTTCTTGAGTAGCAATGCATGGAAGACCATTTACAACTAATATTGGGTACCATGAGGATGATATTCAAAATTGGTGAGCATGTTTGAATCTTACAATTGGTGAAAATGCATGAATTTTACAATACGTTAACACATGTATGACCAAGTGTTATTAAAAATAAAATAGCAGCATATATGTGGATTTTGCTCATCATAGTGAAGTAATTTATAGTTGTGAATAAGTTTTGGAGGAAGTGGGGTGCACATTCATGATGGAATGTTTCTTATTTGTGTTGCAAAATTGATTGAAAACATTCCATAAGGGATTTTATGAGGAGGATAATATGGAGGTGTTGGCTGCTATTGCTATTGTCATGGGTTGATTGTTGGCTATCCCATAGAACCAATGTAATATAACCCTAACTCCTCAAACAACAATTTCTTGATCATCCCCCTTGCAAATTCATTTGCTTTTGAGCTAATTAGTGGGTTGAACCTTTTATCTGTTTTGTCACATCCTACACACAAGAACATTATTAATCCACCTTATGGAAAATTGTGCAATGTAATGAACTTACTTAAATTCAATTCCCCAATGTCAAATATCCACATATTGTTCATCTTTTCCTAACATTGACAAATTCGTGATCTATTATCATGGAGGAAATTTGTTATAAATTCAAGTTCAAGGCACCAATGGAACAATGCAAACAACAAGGTGATCAATACCTTTGGCAAGCATAATTACCTTGAGTAAGAGGTACACTGCAAATAGCAATGTGGCAAAAAAGAAAACCCTAGAATGACATTAATACATGTAATTTCAAGATAAAGAACAAACAAAAACTCCACAAGACAATCTTGATTGATTACCTCAATAGAGGGCAAAATCATTAGAAAAATTAGAACATTGAAACAACAAATCTTTTCACCATCTTTACAAGACCTTTTAAACATTGCAAGTGCTCCATAGTCTTTTGCAACACAATGTTCTTGTTGCACAAAGAAACAAAATATGAAAATGTACTAGTTGCATCATGCAACATTTGTCTATGGCCACTAAGCTCGAAAACCTACCTTGATGATGACCTTTTCATCTATTTCTTAGGAGACTATGTAAGGTGATGATGTAACCAACTTTTTGAAATCTTAAATGGCTCCAATTTGGATCTCATTGAAAATGCAACAAGAAAGTCCATATAAATTGTGGTGAAAGAAAGAGTTGCAAGAAAATAGTAATAGGGAAAAAAAAAAAAAAACAAATAAAGGTGTGTTTTGTATTCTAAGGGACTTTTGCTAAAATGCATCATTATTGACCACTAAAAAGTCCATATTGTCATTATAACTAGAGCTTCAAGTAATATTTTTACAAAAGGACTTCAAATCTAAAATTCTTATGATATGATACAATATTTATTGAGTCCTTAACCAACATTTCCAAATGATTTTTTTTAAAAAACAATTCACAAAAACCTCCACTATGGGGAGGCAAGTCCATGCTTGGCAACTTCAAAAGTCAACTCATATAACTTAAGGTCATTAATTTGCAACATGATCAAATATATGTTTTGATGTTTAAGTTAATGATTTAAAACCAATGTCTATTAAAAAAATGTTAATTTTGGTATATGCCAATTGGTTTTGAACAAAACCCTCTTGTAGAAAATTACAATGTGACACCAATATTGGTCCATTCATTCATGCATTCACCCAAATGTACACCAATGATGTTATAAAGTTTTGAAAAGGCCTTTATTTGATAGTAATTTACCATTTTTTGGCTCCAAACCTTTAAAGGAATCCCAAAATCATGTCACCTTTTTTTTAATTCCTTTATTAGTTTAGAATGTTTTATATTATACATGTGGACACATAGTGGATAATATGGATAGTTTTCACACTTTTTGATTCATTAATATGAATGGGAAACAAAATATAGGAATACATAAAAAAGTTCGCCCTTTAAATCTTGCTTGGGACACCTTAACTTATTTGGACCTTTTTTATTAGTTTAAAACTCCATTTTATTTCTATAAAATCATAAAAACTAATAGTTAACCCAAGTACATTTTTAATGGAAGAGAATTTTACAACTTAAAAAGTCATAATCATCATCAGGTAGATTGAATGGCTCTAAAGGTAAGAAGCAATGTTCTAAAAAAAAAGGCTAGGAGTTAGAGTCTATTTTATACTACACAAAATAACATGAATAATATTTCTATCGTGTAACCATACGCTTCCATAATCAGTATTCCTAAGATTCACAATTCTATTTTATCGATTTAAAAGGATCTGGAAAAGGAAGAAGAAGATTATTATTTTTCGATGGTGATAGATAATAGTATTGTCCACTTTGCCTACAACCTTTCTTTAACGTATTGCACAACTATCAATCTGGTTTGTACTCTAGCCATTAACCATTTTTTTTTAGAATGTATGCTTCTTCCTTTTTATGGTCATTTCATTGCAAAGCCTTATAGATCTTGGATTGTGATCTAAACACATACCCTTCAACCTTTGGCTAGCCATAATGTACTAATCAATATTTTAATATCACCTAATCTAAAGTCCAGTGACTTCAAAACAAATTGTATGTTTTGACGAAGAAATTTGTTCCTTATACTTGTATCTATACAATCTCATGATCAAATTCTCATTAAAACTAATGTTTTTTAGTCTTTGTTTATAATTTTGATGTTACACCAAGATTAAATTACAAATTAAAATATAATTAAAATAATAATTGAATTGTTCATATATGCATTAATTTCACAACAATGATAAATTAGGATGTAAACCATCATTAATTGCAAATTCAAATCACACAACCTTCTAAAAATATCCACCATGATGCATCAAATTTAGGTAGATACTGAAAACTATTACTTTGTAATAGTTTTTTTTGGGGTGTACACTATAGCTTGCATTCACCCTAGGTTAGGTAGGCAGGGTAGCTAGCTAGCTAAGCTAGGTTACATTATAAAGTAACTAGCTAGTTACATTAGGTAGGCTAGCCAATTGGCTAAGATAGGCATTCATTTTGTTTGAATGTGATTAGGTTGTAACCTTCCCAAACCTTGGGACCAAAGGCCATTGTTGTGGTTTCAAGGTGTTGAAAAATGACTATGAAACTCTTAGAGAATTTGACTAGTTTGTTGTACAACCTAGGATTCTAAAAAATAGCGCATATTAGGACTTCTTGATGTTTGACACCAATAAGATGCTAGGTGTCTCCACAGTTTGGGCTAGATGTATATTGAAGTGCAATGCTTGAAGAACACTACCTTCCAGCATGCTATCCATCATTTTGGTAATGAAATATAGTTAAATGTTAATTTGCTAAAGACATTGCACATGATGACTCAAATGTGACACTTGTATTGAAGAAGGAATCCATGAGTACTTAGGTGATGTGAGTGAGCTATGAATGCATGTAGGTTGCCATTGTGGCATTGTAGTGGATGAACATTGGAAGGCAAAACCACCCAGGAAACAACATTCAGTGGGGGGGGGGGGGGGGGGGGGCCCAATTAA
>Ga0116227_10007820_pt1 | contig 20617 bp, 22 predicted proteins | sample S1TSphgellanicum_FD_89693 | JGI IMG/M metagenome (GOLD analysis project Ga0116227, IMG submission 89693) | Host-associated microbial communities from peat moss isolated from Minnesota, USA - S1T2_Fb - Sphagnum magellanicum MG | ecosystem: Host-associated > Plants > Peat moss > Unclassified...
ACTCGGATGCCCAATCTGGCCCTGGTCGGTCCCACCAACAATGGGAAGACCATGATCATCGAGAAGTTTCGAAGGGCGTATCCCGTGGTCGAAGCGAATCGGACACCGGAGGGCAACGCGATCGTTCCGGTCATCAAAATCCAGATGTCCGCCGGACCCGACGAACGCCGCTTCTTTGGCGCGATCCTCGATGCGGTGAATTTTCCCTACGTGCCGACCGAGAGCATCGCCAAAAGACAGGACTCCGCCGTGCGGCTGATGCGCAGCAGCCGGGTGGACCTGCTCATCATTGATGAGGTGCACAATCTGCTCTCAGGTTCGCGTCTGCAGCAACGTCGCCTTTTGAATCTGCTGCGCTGGCTTGGCAATGAACTGCAGATCCCCTTGGTGGCCGTCGGCACCCACGATGCCCTGCATGCCATCCAGAGCGACGATCAACTGGCCAATCGATTTACTCCAGTCGGCCTTCCACCCTGGCGCGACGGCGATACGTATCGCAAGCTCCTGGCCACGCTCGAGGCGGTTCTTCCCTTGAAGCGTCCTTCGCACTTGCAACGACCCGATCTTGCGGCCCGGATTTTGGCCTCCTCCGAGAGCATCTTGGGCGAGATCATTTCCGTGGTCACCATGGCCGCTGTGGCGGCCATCCAGAGTGGTGAGGAATGCATATCAACGACACTCTTGGATCGGTGCGGATTTGTCGCCCCATCGAAGCGCCGCCGTGTCGCCAGCTAGCGTTCCAAAAAGGCAACGGGCGACCGCCCATTCGAAGGCGGTTCGGCTGCGGCTATTGCCCTCGTACGTCGATCCGGAAAAGGACGAATCACTGCTGTCGTGGACCTTCAGACTCGCGGGAAATCTTGGCGTCTCGCTGAACGTCTTTGCCCGCAGGATACTCGGTATCGATTCGACGCTATCTGACTCCGCTGATTCGGTTTGGTGGGCGTACCCCTCACCGTGGATTCTCGCCCGACTCGCCGCCAAAACGGATCTGGGGCTGGCGCAACTGAAGCACATGACCTTCGCAGATTGGGCACCAAAATTTCGTGAGGATGATGCTCGCGAACGATTCAGTGGCCGCTTTCAAACCCATACACCGGGGAGACGGAGAGTCGCTCGCCTGGCGGTATGCATGCAGTGCTTAGATGACTTTAAGACCCCGTACTTGCCCCTCTCGTGGATGCTGGGATGGCTCGCGCTTTGCCCCACGCACCAAACGGTCTTGTTGGTTCGATGTTCCCACTGCAAGCGACGGCTTCAGCTCCCTTCATTCAATGATCCATCGAGCTTCCATCCTGGCACATGCACGCACTGTCGGCGGCGACTCATAGATGCAACTGTGCCGGCGCATGTCGGCCCCGTTGAACTCCAAACTAAGCTGCTTCAAGGGAAGCGGTCCGGACGAACGGAACTGATGGGTGCCGAACTCACGTGGCCGCAAACCGTCACCGTCCTGGATCTCTTGGTGAATCTATTTTGGACGGCCACTTCGTTCGAGGAGAGAGGGCGGTTTGCCGCCGAATTCGCTGACGAGTTTCCACCGATCCGGCACGCCGAAATGAGTCGATACCACAGCCGTTACGGTGGCCTATGCATGCTCTCGTGGCTTCTCAGCGACTGGGATCTCGGCGGACGGGGCTCCCAGGTTGCGCGCGAATTGTTATCCCGTTGGCTCGCGGGAAGCCAGCCGCAGGCCTCTCGATTTGCCGGAATTAAAACGCCGAGCGCGAGCTCCCCGGTGAGCACGCTTTGGGATACGCCGGAGACACACCTTCGATCAATTCTGGTCGCCGCTTGCGGCGACGCTCACTCTTTTTCCTTCACTCGATCGCCCGCTTTCTATTCATGAATAGGAGAAATGATGCATGCGCTCAGTACGGTTATTTCGGAACCAGTCCGGTCATCTGGGTTCCGGTACGGTCTTCTGGGAAAAACGACAGATAAAACAGCCAAGGCAAGGAAGCCGGGTCGGAGTGGGAGGAGGGCGAGATAAAAGGGTTGGTAGCTTGAGCCCTTCAAGTCCTTGGTGCCCTTCAGAATTTCCCGGGACGTTTTTTTGGGTTTTCGTCGATCGGCTACCGCAGCGTGCGTAACTCCATGACTGCATTCGGGATCTCAAGTCCCAGGAAAGAATATGCCTAAAAACACGAAGGAATTACCATGGGCGTCGAAATCAGCGCGACGCGCCGATCCGCCCGCACTCACCGTGTCGGACTCGCCCGTGTTTCGGGTGCGATTGGGCACGGCCCGCCCGGTGCGCTCCCCGAAACTCAAAGCCTTCAGCGGGCGTATCAAAGCGCTCGTGCGCAAACACGCCGCAGGGGCGGGTGGGCGCGGTCAACCCTTGGGAAAACACGGCCGGGGTACCGGTGCCGCAGCGCGCATAGCGGTGCGCGCCGCGCCGCAGCGAGTGGCGGTCAAGTCCCGCGTCGTGCGCCATGCTCGGTATCGGGCAGCGGGCGGAGCCAACGCCGCGCTCGGAAAACACATCGACTATTTGGGCCGCGGCGGCGTTGCGGAGGAGGGTGGTCGCGGCGTGATTTTCGATGGCGATCGGGAGCTCTCGCGAGAGGATTTGAGGACCTTCCGTGAGGGCATCGTTGATGACCGTCATCACTTCCGTTTCATCGTCTCGCCGGAGGCGGGGGCGGAGCTTGACCTTCGCACCTATGCGCGCGATTTCGTGAGCGCAATGGAAGTGGACTTGGGCACGAAACTGCAATGGCTCGGCGTCGCGCATTACGACACCGACAACCCGCATCTGCACCTTCTCGTGCGCGGCAAGGATGAACTCGGCGCCGATCTCGTCATCAACCGCGACTACATGTCACACGGGATGCGGTTGCAGGCCATGGAGGTGGCGACCCGGGCGTTAGGTCCCCGGCGCGCAGAGGATATCGAGCGCAGCCTCGAGCGCGATCTCACTGCCGATCGGGTGACCGGATTGGATATGGGGTTGGCCCACCAGGCGAGCCTCAATCCCGAGGGCATGGTCTCGGCGCTTCGCAAGAGCGACGGGTCATTGGCCGGCGAGCGGCAGCGTTTGCACACGCTCACCCGCCTGCAGCACTTGGAGAGCTTAGGGTTAGCGCGGGAAATAAAGCCCGGCATCTGGCAGCCGGACATCGATCTTCTCGTGCGCTTAAAGCAGCTGTCGATCCGCGGCGATGTCATTAAGCTCATGCACGAGCGGATGCGCGGATTCGACCCGAGCGTCACCACGGTCATCTTCAACAAGGATCATCCACCCACGGTGCCGGTCGTCGGGCGCGTCTATGCGCGAGGCACCGCGGACGAACTGACCGATGCCGAATACCTCCTCATCGAGGCGCGGGATGGGCGCGCGTACTACGTGCCTTTGAGTGAGTTTTCGGAAATCCCCGGACGCGAAGCGGGTGTCGGTGCCATCGTGCGTCTCTCCCCGTCGGGCCCACAAGCGAGCAGCGCCGCTGATCGCAATATCACCCGCATTGCCGCCGCCAACGGCGGGATTTATGACACTCAATTGCACAGGGCTGAAGTCGGGCAGCGCGCTCCGCTGCCGCCCGGTGTGAGCGCCGATGACTACGTGAATTCGCATCGCAAACGCGCCCAAGCCCTCACCCGCCGGGGCCTCGTCGAGGATTTGGGCGAAGGTCAATTTCGGGTCCCGACGGACCTTCAAGCCCGGCTTAAAGTTGCACCGGCGTCGGCCCGCGATCAGGGGATCGTGACCAAAATCGAGCGGCTCGCGACGCGCGATCTCGGGGCGCAAATCACCACCGAGGGCGTGACCTGGCTCGATCAAGAACTCGCGAGCGGCGCAACTTTGAGCGCCCCTCGCGTCGGCGCCTCGCGCTTCGAGCGGCAACTCGCCCACGCGCTCGAGGGTCGCGCGAAGCACCTCGAAAGCCTGGGCTTGGCTGACCTCAACGCCGGCCAGTTCCGGGCGCGCGGGCGCTTTCTCGATGAGCTGTATGAGCGCGAATTGCAATCCGCCGATCGACGGCTCACAGCGCGGTTTGGGACGCGTGAGCCGGTTTCGGCCGGCGGTTCTTTTCACGGCCGAGTCGCTGCGATCGAGGAGCTGCCGAGTGGTCCGCACGCGGTCGTGGATTTGTCCGGTCGCTATGTACTCGTGCCCGCCACGCCCGCCTTGGCCAAGCAGGTCGGCCAGGAGTTGAAACTCACGTTAAGCCGCGGCCGGCAGTTTCATCCCCTGGGGGAGGGCGCGCGCAAAATCGCGATCCGTTTTGAGCCGCTCGAGCTCACCCGAACCCGCAAGCGAGGACGGTAATTCGATGCACTATCCCCCGAACGTTCAAGCCCCACGGCGCTCCGGCGCCTTCAGCTTGGTGCCGCTCGCGCTCTTCGTCGCGGTGACCCTGCTGTCTTTTTGGATCGCAACGGAGTGGTCGGCAGCGAAGTTCGGATACCAACCGCGATTGGGCGCGGCGTGGGTCATCATCGGGCATTTTAAGCTCTATGCGCCCTGGGCGATTTTCGAATGGATGTATTGGTATTCGAGCTATGCGCCCGCGATCTTTCGCACCGCATTTATCGTGACCGCGGTGGGGCCGATGGTGGGCGTTGCCGCGCTCGTGGCCTACGCTGTATGGCGGGCGCGCAAGGCCCGTGTGGCGACCACGCATGGTTCGGCACGCTGGGCGAGTACCGAGGAGTGCGCGGCGGCCGGGCTCTTAAATCCGCACGGCGTCGTGCTCGGGGCGTTACCTGACGGGCAGCTCTTGAAGGACGACGGGCTCGAGCACGTCGCGTGTATCGCGCCGACCCGGTCGGGCAAGGGCGTGGGCCAGGTGATTCCGACCTTGCTCACCTGGCCCGGAAGTGTGTTGGTGCACGACATGAAGGGCGAGAATTGGGCGCTGACCTCGGCCTGGAGGGCGCAGTTCTCGAACGTCATTTATTTTAATCCCACGGACCCGACCTCCTCCGCGCACTTTAATCCGTTCCTCGAAGTCCGCGCCGATGAAAACCAGATCAGGGACGTGCAGAACATCGCCGACCAGGTGGTGGACCCCTATGGCAAGGGCAAGGAATCCCACTGGGATCGCACGGCGGACCAGTTCTTCTTGGGTGCGATTTTGCACGTCCTGCATGCCGAATCCGACAAGTCGCTCTATGGCCTCGCGAAGTTTCTCTCCGATCCCAAACGCACTTTCGAGGCGACCTTAAAACACATGAAGGCCGTGCCGCATGATGAGGGCATCGCACACGAGCGGATCGCCTCCGCCGCGCAGGCGATGCTGAATAAAAGCGAGGAGGAGAGGAGCGGAATCTTGAGTACGGCGCTCGCCTTTTTGGGTCTCTACTCGGACCCGATCGTGGCGCGGAACACCGCGGACAGCGACTTTCGGATTCGGGATCTGATGCAGGCTGAGCACCCCATGAGCCTTTATATTGTCGTGCCGGATTCGGATCGGCTGCGCTTGAAGCCCTTGACCCGGATGCTGATGACGATGATTACCCAGCGCCTGGTCGAGGTGCTGAACCCGAAGGAGAACAAGCACCGGCTCCTGATGCTGATCGATGAATTCCCTCGTTTGGGGAAGCTGCCGTTTTTCACCGATGCTCTCGCCTATCTCGCCGGCTACAACATCAAGGTGATGCTCGTCATGCAGAGCAAGGCGCAGTTGGACGCCCCCGACGCGCACGGCCTCGGCAACACCGTGATCGAATCCTGCAAGGTGCGAAGCGTCTACACCCCCCAGGATCCCGTCACGGCGCAGTGGATCTCGGATGCCTTGGGACCAAAAACCGAAGTCCATCAGCAGACGACCTACACGGGGCATCGATTGGCGCCCTGGCTCGGACACGTCATGGTGTCCGACCAGGAAAGTTCACGGCCGCTTCTGGACGCAGCGGAGATCTGCAAGCTGCCCGCGGGCGAGATGATTCTGCTCGTGGCGGGCTACCCGCCGGTACGCGCACGGCGCTTTCGGTACTACGAGCACCCGGAATTCGCCGCCCGCGCAAACCTGCCGGCGCTCAAACTCAAACCCGGCGGACCTTATCCCTTTCGGCCGCGCCCGCATCCGAATCCGTGGGCAGCAAAGCCCTTGATCGTGCCACCGTCCGACGCAGAAAGGGCCGCCCCGGCGGCGACGAATTCTGACAAGCCTGTAGCACCGTCCGAGGGGAGTGAACGATCGCAGCGGGCGATGGGGTCGCCCGAGATGGAACGTGAACGTCGAAAAAAAGAACCTGTTCCACCGGCAACCGAAGAGACGGCGCGCTCGACGATCGACGAGCAGCTCGATCTGCTCATTTCGGATGAGGAGCTCATGCGCCGCCAAGCCCTCGATGAACTCGAACGCGTCCAACACCGCCGCCCGCACGGCGTGCGCCACCACATCCCGCTATAAAGGACTCCTCTCATGCCTACCCCCTCGAAACCCACTCAACCCAAGAAACCTCGTTATGAGCGCCAGCAGGAAATCCATGTGCGGATTTCGAATACGCTGGCTCTTGGGGTCCGCGAACTCGCAGCCGCCCGCCGTGTACCCATCAAGACGATCTATGAGGCGGCGATCGCCGCGTACTTGAGCCCGGGCGCTCAGGACCAACGCGATGCGATGCTGGCGCGGCAGCTCAATCGCTTCAGTCGCGGGGTCGAATCCCTCGATTGGAACGCGAGATTACTCGTGGCGATGATGCGGTATCAGATCGAACTCGATTTGAGTTTCCTGCCGGAGCCGGTGACTGAAGAGGAGCGCAAGATCGTTACCGAGAAGGGCGCGCGCCGCTTCGATCGCTTCGAGCAGTGGCTGATGCGCCACCTTGCGGATCCGGATAACCTCTATAGCCGGCTCCAGGGACCCATGACGCCGACGGCGGAGGATTTCGAGAACCCGCCGCCGTAATGATTGACGAAACCGGCCGCTGCGTTTTGCCTAGGTTGGCGGCGCTCCCGACTTCTCATGGGCAAGCCGCTGTTGGATTGACTGCAAAGAGGGGATAGTGCCTGCCGATTAAAGTGCAGTATTGCTACCAATAATGGCCATTGGCAGCTGGGCTCACGCTAATGTGTGCGAGTGCCACGAGGATCCTGTTCCAGACAGCCAACGCTTTTTGCTACCCGGACATCGACGTGATCACCGATGGGGGTAGACGCACAGTGATGGAACGGTCTACCCAGTAAAAAAAGGACGGGCAGCGCTGACGCGCTTTTCTAATTGTCGACCTCTCATTGGCGTGGAAATATACAAAGTCGGCGATTTTGAACAATTGTTACCTGCGCCCAACATCGGGAGGTTTTTCGAGGTGTTAAGTACAAGCATTGTGGTCGCTCTGGTATCGCTCGTTGCCGGTTGGCTGCTGGCCCAGTTGACCGGACTGGTGAAGGATCGCATAAAGGTACGGCAGATCCATCGAAGTCTCCTAGCGGAGTTGCGAGAGCTTCACGTTGGATTGGATCGCACCCTCTTGATCTATGCGCGACAGCTTCAAATTCACGCGCTTCAGGGTATCGGCATTGATATCCCGTTGAAGCTCTCGAACCATATCTTTAATAATTACTATAAAGATGTGGTGCTTTCCCTCAACGAGGCGCAGCGGATCTCCTTTCAAATGATTCATACGCACATCGAAGAGCTGAATGCTGAGATCATAGAGTTTCGCGCACTTACGATGAGATTGCACGAGAGGTCACAATTTGAAGAGGTACCAACCACAGTGAAGGAAGGGGACCGGTGGGGGAAAATGGTGATGGCGCAATTCAGTCACGCCGCGGAGACATGCTGGCATATTAACCATCACCTCTCGAATGCTGACTCCCCTGGCATGGGTTTCAAGACCAGGTCCCATGAAAAGTATCTTCAATATCTGCAAAGCGTCGAAGACGAAATCCAAAAACTGCTGACGCAAGCGAAGAAGTTAAGCCGCGCTGACTTTGAGCGAATTTATAACGCTAATGACTTCGTTAAGATGATAACGGATCCCAAGATGACCCCCTGAACGGGGATCAGCTGAAAGAGGGGTATGCGATGATACAGTGCCTACCCTACGAGAGCGGCAGTTATTCGAAGCGCCAAGCTCTACTCCGGTCTTTGGGCTGAAAGGGCTAGCGATCAGCTGGCTCCACGCGGGACAAACCCCCTTATTGCCGCTATGCTCCAGTCCAAAACATATACACGATGATTGAGGCAATGGTGGCAATCGTAGCGGGTACTCCCGGTCCCATAGGCGCGTGATCCAAACGCATGAATACGTTCAATGCTCGGTTGCTCTTTCAGCAAATTCGCCAATAATTCTTTCAGGTCGTATTGGATCGTATTCATGTTAATCGCGGTAGATTCCAGTGATGCTTGATTTCTTCTTTAGTCTGGGAGTGAACCGTATGTGGGGCAGCTGGCGCCGAGTCGCAGTATATCGTTTCTCGTCAAAAAGGATTCATATCCAAGGGTGGCCGGATTCGCACTCGCCTAAGATCGTGAGGCGCGCAGCACAGAACGAAATCTCCTGCAAGATTGTACGCGTCTGTAATTCCGATTCAAGGATGCTTCGACTCGAAGTCAGATTTGCCCAGGGGGAAGTAGGTGACGAAAAATGTCTGATCCATATGGCGATCCCACTGGGGCCCACGCCCGTGGGTTAAGCCGACGCAACCCGCAATAATCGGAGCGTGGAGCCCTGTGCCGCCGACGACTTCGATATAAAAAGCCCGTCATCGAGAAGGCGACGAGATTTAGCTGTGCGAATTAATGCGCGGATTCAATAAATGATCTGTACCCTCGCTTCCCCACCCCCAATTAGCCCCCGCGGCTGTGTTTAAGCGGGCGTCCGAAAGGGTCAGCGACAGCGACGATAGGTTAGGTTGCATAGAAACGTGATGTCCGCTCCGCTATGAACGAGGTGCACAAACCTACCTCGTGGGTTAGGCCGACACCGGGATTGCATTGAGGATCACGCCCAGCGTCATAACGCTATAGGTATTGCAGAAACCCTCGAGGCGGACCTCGTGCATTACGCCATTGTCGTCAGCAATAGCGTCAGTACCAGCAATGATGGGGCCTCGCTTTCGATAGCTAGTGTGTCGCCCGATGAGCGAGAAGGCTTGTGCCGCCGTGACTTTTGCAAAGGTTCGGCTGAAGGCGCGGGATCGAGGAAAGTCCCTCCAAGGTCGATCCTCTCGTCCTTCGCCAATGTCTGGATAGTGAGGATGCTGGCTGACCAACCCGAAGACCGCACTGGTGGGATCACGATCCTCGATCATCCGCCAGAAGGTTGAGGTGACAGTATTGCCGTACCTGGCCTTGAGGAGTTTGATGGCGTCGAAGTTGATTTCGCAATCGCGGGCCTCATCACGGAAGTGATCGCGTAGGAACAGTAGCCGGCCTGCGCCGTAATTGGCCTCAGCCTCCAATTGCTCGTAGCAATCGGGGTCGAGCGTTGAAGAATTATCGCCGAGCAGGTAGGTCTGGTGCCAATCGGTGATTCCATGCGTAATTTCGTGTCCTTGGATCCATCGGTGCTTGGGTTTTGGAACGGATTCGTCGATGAAGATACGCTTTCCATCGGGTACCCATAGTGCGGAGAGCTTAGCTTTGCGGAGCGCGTCGAGGGCAAGCGCCGGCCGCGCGGCGATCTGCTTGCCCGCAATTCTAATTCGATGCGCGAAGTCCGCAAGTACACCGGGATCATCGGCGCGGTAGTAGTTGAGGTCGAGCTTCAGCAGCTCGAACACCGGTTCGAGTCGCAGAGGCGGCTGCGGATTGCCGAGATCGCGGAGGATGCGCTCAACCCGCTGGTCAATGGCGCGAGCCTCATATTCCCCTACTTCGGCAACCATTCGTCTTCGCTCATTTTTTCAAGGTGAGAAATGCTAGGAATTCATTCAGCGCGTCACGCTCAGACTTTGAGAGTTTGGGCAAATCCTCGGAATGAGCGGCAAATCTGAGAGCGGCGTCCTCAAATGTTGGATCCTCGGCTATTTTGAGCCCAGCGAGCTTTGCCAACTCGTCATCTGGGACGGAGAAAAGACGAGCGAGCTGTACCACTGTCCGGGGACGCGGCGTATATGCTTCCTCCTGTTCAATGCGAACCAATTCAGCAAATTCGACCTCCGCTTTTCTGGCCACGGTTTCAAGATCAAGTCCGTCCCGACGCCGCAACATTCGAATGAACTTCCCGAGCGCTCGCTTGAATGGGACTTCCCGCTTGCGACTTTCCGCAAGGCGTATTCCCGAGGGTAGAGCTCCGATTCTTGTTAGCGCCTCGACGGGTATACCGGCCGCGCATTCTTCATTCTCCGACTTGTCGAGCTGCCGTTTCGACCAGTCGTAGTCGACGTGCATTTTCATTTTCATCACTCTCCTTGCATCTGTATGTAAGGTTACATCGTTCGGAACCGAGCTGATTGCTCGGCCGTCATCTCAAAGTAACGCAATTGCTGATAATCAGTGTCAATGCCAAGGTCCGTCATGCCACAGAAATTCCTATACCAGTCCTCAGACTGCGGCAGCGAATGCAATCCGATGCGACCATGAAATTCTTGTTCGATGCTCAAGCTAACCGCGGCGGCGATCAGAATGCCACCGACACCCTTGTATAGGGGCCTATCGCTGAATCGCGGACGATTCCACGGCGCCGTATGGACAAATTCGACATAGACCATATGTTGATTGCGCTGAGACGGCTCACGCGCCGTCCTCACTAGTGAACATAGCATTAAGCCCTGGGTCATGCCGTCGCACTCAAGGGCGAAGCTCTGGTATTCCAGTCGCCCGCCAAACACTGCCGTCTTCTTTTCCCAGTCCCAGCCCCAATCCTCCAAGTTGGCTTCGGACGAGCGCGCTCCACGTGGCATTTGGCGCAAACGCTGGTGTATCGCGGGTTTCCAGTGCTGATCGAAATCGGCGATGTGACCCGCATCGACGGGCGCATAGAGCTCGGCTTCTTCGATCGCTCCCGTCTGGCGATTCTTGAGTGCAAAAGAGCCAAGCCGCTGGCTCACAACACCACCAACTCCGCTTTCTCCTTCGAGAGCGGATGCTCGAAGAAAATCTTCTCACCGCGCTCCAAGCGCGTGTCGACCGACTGATAAAGCCGCAACGCCTGGCGTAGCAGCGCGGTCTTGGATAGGCCTTTGCGCTCTGCCAAGCCATCTAGAACAACCATTTCCGGCTCGCTTAGATTCAAAGTCATCGTTTTTCGGTCCAACATCGGGATCTCCAGTTCCTATGCAGATATTATATATATTAGCTACTTTACACAAGGCATATGCATGCTACAACCCATTGACTAACCTGCAATTATATTGAATAAGGGCTTCCCGGCACATGGTAAAAGACACAATTCACACGAATAACGCATTCAGCGATTAGCTATTCGTCGAAGATTGACAAGTCATAAAATAGCTATAAACTAGCTATAGAATACTTATTCCAGTTAAGTCGGGCGCTTAACCAAAGACCAAATTGGGTTGGCGTCTGGGAAGCGGGGCAGATTCGGGCGGAGCTTATGGACCTTACGGACACGCAACTCAATTATTTCGTCAACAACCGGCTAAAGCTGCCCAAGGGCAAACGCGCCTTATACCTCGCGCAGGTAGATTGCCTCATTGGAAGATTTTCGGCCGCCGCCAACGGCGACAGCCTGATCGACATCGTGAAGTTTCTGAAGACGGGCTCGCTACGAAAGGGCACAGTGCTGCGCCCGAAAAGTGACTTCGGCGTAGACGCTGACGTCGCGGTCTTTCTGAATGTCAATGGCGCTTCCCAATACGATTTGGCTAACCTACATAGTCGTATCCGTAAACTGCTGGTAAAGATTTACCCGACCAAGAAGCCTGAAGACTTCCGAATTCAGCCGCGAACGCTCGGAATAGAGTTCCTCGACTCCGGTCTCGAAATTGACCTTGTGCCCCTCGTTGTTATCAACGGACCGGGCGACTATGGGTGGCAGCCGTCATCCCAGGGGGACGCTCCTGTCAAGACCAGCGTGACGAAGCAGCTGGAATTCATCCGCGCCCGAAAGGCCAAATATGCAAATTTCACCGCACTCGTTCGGTTGCTCAAGTACTGGAGAAATTTCCATGAATTAGACGAGAGCCTTCGCTCGTTCGCGATCGAACTCATCGTCAGTCATCTTCAGGACACACAGGGCACCCCGTCTTCACTCGAGGCAGGGCTACTGCGGTTCTTCCTCTATGTTACAGATTCGCACCTGAAGACCCCTATTACGTTCAACGAGTGTGGTACGCCCAGATCGTTTCCGAAGGATCGCGTGGTCATTCTCGACCCATGCAACATTGAAAACAACGTCACAAAGAAAATTACCGACGAGGACTGTAAGGTTATCGTTGAGAAGTGCACAAATGCTTGGGAAACTCTGAGTTACGCGCGGAACTTTGATGGCAAGACGCAAACGTTGGAACTCTGGAAAGAGATATTTGGCCGGTCATTCGTGATTGAGGATTGAGATATGTCGCAGAGTGAAACAAAATCACAAACCTATACCATTGCCGACATTGGCAAGGTGATCGACTGCTTTGCGGCCGACCTTGACATGACTTCGCAATCTACTGGCCTTCTTGCCAGGTCAATTGTGAAACAATACGCCGCAGACGTGAAGGAGATGGCCCAAAAGGGTTATCTGGCAGAAGTAAACATTGTATTAAAAACGTCCGCAGGCACTGTGATCCGGGCGGCTAAGTACGAGGTTTCATCCGATGGTGCGACCCTGACCGCGAGTCGTCCCGGGAACAGCCGCTGGCCAACAACCCCCGACGGCGAACTGAGCGTGGTGGTGAGGAAAAGCCAAAAATGGCGCAACCTCACCGATTCGCAGCGCGCGGCATTCAACGGGACGCTCACAATATCCTGGATAACGTCGAGCACGGACCTATCATTTCCGGCTTTGACCCGATACGGGGACCGTAATTACGTTAGCAATGGCTGGGGTGTGACAAAAAGCGCGTACCACTGATTTGCCAACCTGGTAGGGAAACGATGACAGAGGTGATTGAAAGAGGCGCATTGTTTGAACTGGAGCTCGATCTTCCAAACGACAAGATTGCAGGTTCAACCAAACGACTCGTCGGCTTTGAAAGCCGTTATCAAAGCCTCCACCGAGACTTGCGGCTGCTCGCCGACCCGCAGGAACTCGCGGACTGGGCCAAGAAATTTCATCGCAAAGATCTGACCATTTGCGCCGCAGTATCCGACCGATACCCGCTAGTTATTTTCGCCGGCGATGTCGGTACCGGAAAGACGGCCACTGCTGAGGGCGCCTGCGACAGGCTGGCGCGAGAGGCGGGAAAGGAGGCCATGCTGTTCAAGCTCAGCACACGCGTCCGTGGCTCCGGCAAGGTGGGTCAGATGAGCACGTTGTTGAATGAGGCGTTTGATGTCGTTGTAAAGCAGGCCGGAAAATCCCGACACGCCTTTCTCGTTATCGACGAAGCAGATTCCGTCGCTTCGACGCGCGACACGGCCCAAAGCCATCACGAAGACAAGGTCGCGGTCAACACTATCATCCAGAAGGTAGACGATCTACGCCGCCATTCGGGTCGGATACTAGTGTTCCTTTGCACGAATAGAGCAGGGGCGCTTGATCCCGCTATTGTTCGCAGGGCTGCCAGAATGGAGGAATTCGAGAGACCCAACGCGCGCGAACGCGAGGAGCTGTTTCGCATGGACCTGGAGGGTTTGAACATCGAGGACCAGACGATCCATGAGCTTGTGCAACTCACGGGTGCGATCAACGGACGACCTGGTTTTACATTCTCTGACCTACGCTCAAAGCTCCTGCCGGACGCTCTTTGCCGTGCCTTCCCTAATCGTGCGCTAATGGCAGAAGATCTAATGCTCGCCGCCAGGGCAGTGCGGCCGTCTCCTGTCGTAGGAAGTGGATGATACCTCCGCCGGCCAGCCCGCCTGCATCGGCACTACCCCTGATCGGCCGTCGTATACAGATTGCCGGTTCATCCAGCGAGAAAGCTGATCCAGCTCTCATTTGCTACGCGCACCAAGTTGTTGCAAATCTCGTGAAAGGCGTGTTCGCCGCCGGCGGGGGAATCGTGGTAGGCATCGGAAGAGAGCCGCGCCCGAATAGCTCGAATGCCGATGCTTCGAGTCTGGTATTTGATTGGACGGCACTGGAAACGGCGGCGGAATGCCTCAAGCACGGATATCCCGCCTGGCCTGCGGAGTCAGGCCTGCCGATCGTCGTCGCTTCTTCCGAGAAAGCAGTAGCAGAGATTCCCGAGAATCGGCAAGCTTTGTATGATGAACTACTGCGGAGCGGCCTACTGCAGGTAGAGTCGGTAATGCCTGGCGCTCGCGCTGCCGCGTTTTTGCGGCAAAGACAAGCGCTTTTTGGTGACGCCTTAGTGATTCTCGGTGGCGGCACAGGCGTTGAGCACCTAGCGGATTTGTATTTATCTCGTCGAAAGCCGGTGGTTCCCTTTGATTTGGCGGTGGGGGCCAGCAGAGAAGATGGCACTGGCGGTGGAATGCGTCTGGCAAATGAAGCAAAAGCGGACCCTACTAGATTCCTCCGTTTCAGCCCCGCCTTTACCGGCACGGAGGGCGCGACGCTAGCAGGTATCGCCACGCGAAGCGGTGCGGCCTCTGCATACGATGTCGCTAGTCGCACGGTAAATCTTTTCACCAAAATAGAGCGACCGGCCGCGTTCTACGTGCGGCTTTTGAATCCCGGACACGCGAAATTCAAAATCGTTGAGTCATTTTTTCGCGATGTCGTCGACTCGGTTGTTGATGACGCTGGAATGCGCCGTGTTGAAATCGGTACCGACAATAGCGATTACGCTTTTATAAACGTCGGCATATTTGAAAACCTGCACTTTGCATCGGTGGCGATAGTCGACGTAACTGGTGAACGGCCAAACTGCTTTATCGAGCTTGGTTACGCACTCCGTGGCGGCCGCGTTCTCGTCACCGCCGAAGAGGGGACCGTGCTTTCCTTTGATCAAACGATGATACCGTGCCACTTCTGGAAGCCCGGCGATTCCGTTGAGGACAACAGAAAGGCACTGGCTAAGTTTTGGAAAAAGAACTTTAACAGGCCGCCGATCGTGAAGACGGCTTAGCGGCCACTGGGGATGATGTGCGAGAAGTCTACATATCTGTTGATGTGGAAGCTGCCGGGCCGTTTCCTCCGACATACAGCATGCTATCTCTTGGCGCTGTGGCCGTGAACGATCCGCAGTCCACTTTCTACGTGGAGTTCAAGCCTCTCAATGAAAACTCGGTGCCTGCTGCGATGAAGGTCATCGGCCGGACACTAGAGGAATTTGCGCAAGTCGGACGCGATTCGAATGAGGCAATGACCGCGTTTCGCGAATGGTTGAGTTCCGTCGCAAAGGCTCGGAAAGCGGTTTTCGTTGGCTTCAACGCGACGTTCGACTGGGCCTTTGTTAACTTCTATTTTCTTCAATATCTGGGCGAGAACCCCTTTGGGATCGGTGGCATCGACATCAAATCCTACTACATGGGGCTAAGCGGAGCAGCGTGGGATGACACGCGGTCGAGCCGCATTCCGCCGAAATACAAGGATTCATCGCGCCGTCACACGCACAATGCACTTGACGATGCAATTGAACAGGCCGAGATGTTCCGCAGAATGCAGCAGAGGTCAGAAGGAAACAGATAATGCGATTCTCTGAGCGGGCTGAGAGAGGTGGGATGCGTTGATGGACACACTGCGGAAGCTGCTGGAGAAAATGACCCGTGACGGTAGCCCGGTCGAAACATATCCGGGGAAGTTGACGGCGATTTCGATTCAGCACCCTCACACAATCCGAGTTCTGCCGTCGCCGCATGGGGAGGATCTGGGAAGGTTCAACTGTGTGATGTACGCACTTGGACTGGTTGCTGCCTTGGAACCCCCGTGTAATTTCGTCGGCCGATTTTATGCCGACACGGGGTACTTTGATTCCTTGATTCAGCAGCGAGGGCTATCTCCGTGCGCAGAAAAGAAGGGCGCGCTCGTAGTGTGGACGTCGGCCGGCGCAACCAAACACGTCGGTATCATGCGTGATCAAGGTCGCGCGGCATCCAAATGGGGAATCGGTTACGTGTGCGAGCACGGCCCAAGGTGACCGGCGGTACACCATTCACCACGGTGACGTTGACGTTCGCAAGTCCGAAGCAGGGCACGAAAGCGACCGGCGGCGCCACAATCACCGGCACGATAACGTCCGATGCCGGTGACAACACAACGGTTGACTTGGGCGGTCTCGCCAACGGTCAACCCTATACAATTGGCCTCAGCGCCAATTTCGGGGGTGCGTCCGACGTAGTCTACGAAGACGTGTCCAACGTGAAGCCTGCGGCATCGCCAATTGCAGCTAAGGTGAAGGGCCAAAGAAAACCTAAGGTGCGCGCGCGCGCGCGCGGCCCCATCGCCTGAATCGAGCGCGGGTAAGGAAGCACCGCCGAAGATCTGAGAGAGTGGTCAAAAAGTCAAAAGTGATAGGCAGTGCGAATGTGAACTAACAGACCCTCGAAACCGGCGCGCAAGGACCAGACTAGAGAGCGCTCGACGCATCCAGAGCGAGTATCTCGGCGACTTTATGCAGCGCATAGAAAGCCATTGGTTTTCCCCTGCTGCGCCGACAGGCTCGAGACCTTGACGATGTAAATGAATCGGCGTAGCGTCGTCGCACGAGTCGAAGGAACGATACGCGAAGAACAACGCAATAGATTGCATTCACCGACGAATACATTTCCACCATGAACGTTACCGCACTGGATGAGGACGGCAACAAGGTCGATTGGTTCTTCGTCTATAAGGTGCCTAAGCTAGTAAGCGGCGCGAACACCGACAAATCGACTGGCTATGAGTATGTCTATTACGACTCGACCATCGACAAGTTGCCGCCAAATCGACGGGTGATCGACAAGTCGCCGTATGTGTTGAATAGCGATAAGGGCGCGCTCAACCGAACGCTGGATTCAGTGTTCGTCAACCCCGAATCGACGACCGGATGGATTCTTTATAACGACGAACGGCCTGGCGATATTCCGGGTACGGACAATGGTGCGCTGGGGCACACTAAGGGCGTGCTTGCATTCGACACCAAAACGAAGTCAGGCTATTGGTTGTTGCACTCGTGGCCGAAATATGCGGAACCCAAAGCAAAGGCTGATCCGACGCCGATGTATGGACAGACGTATCTTTGTCTCTCGCTGGACTTGGCAACCCTAGAGCAAATTGCTGCGCAGATGATCAATCATCAGGAACCGCAGACCTACCTAAACCGTGTCGACAGTCTCAACAAGTCGAGCCCGCTCCATCGACTTGCGCAAACTATCGATCCGAATTCGACTGGAAACTCACGCGTGCTCCGTGACCTAAAAACGGCGGCTGGCATGTCGTTCATGGTCATCGCCAAGAACCGGAATTGGAATCAAGATTTCTGGAACGGACTGGTGGGACCGACTCTTCAGGAGGATATGGACGTGGACACATGGATCCGCGGTCCGGTCGCGCCGATTTCCGACACCGACGGAATTCACAAGACCTATGACATCAAGTATATCAACCTGGGTCCGTTGGGCATTCACATGGCATGGCCAGAGACCCACGACCATGCGAAGTGGGGGATCACCACGCAGTCTGATTGGATTTGCGTCGGGGACATAAACCGTATCAGGCCTGTCCCAACGTTTTCAGAGCAGAATCAGCTGGTTGCCGTCTTGAGGTGATTCTGGGCCCACCGGAATACTCGAAAGTGCTATTTCCAGCGGGGTTTTCTCGAAGAGGTTGAGGCTCAAAATCTGTAGCATTTCGTACAGGGTACGAGTGAGATTCAGGCGCTTTCTGATGATGGCGACGAGCACGTAGACCGACACGGCGATCCAGATTTGCGACTTCACCGCGTTTTCCGAGGTTCCGAAAAATGCCTTCACCCGCAAATGCATCTTGATCCAGCGAAAAAAGAGTTCGACCTGCCATCTGGCCTTGTACAGGGAACAGATGCTCAAGGCGGGCAAGGCGGTGTTGTTGCTAATGAACAGCAGACGCTTGCCGGTCTCGGGATCCTTGTAACGAATGCCACGCAGCGTTTGCGGATAATCCTTGGCGGTCTGAAATCCCTTCAGCACGAGCGTCTGATCGAACATGACGCCTGTGGAACGATCCGTGGGACGCGAGTAGCGCCGCTTCGCCATCAGGTTGCTCTTCGCGCGCGTCACGAAGAAACTGCCCGCCTGGTGCAGCCGGTACAGGCGCTCGAAATCGATGTAGCCGCGATCCATGATGTAGAAGGCGCCGGCTTCCGGGATCAATTGGTCCAGGATGTTGACGTCGTGCAGCTTGCCGTCGCTGATATGGATAAAGCTCGGGATATTGCCGCGCAAATCGAGCAGCGTGTGCATCTTCACCGCTGCCTTGGTCGTGCGAAACGGCGCCCATGGAAACAGCGAGAGCGAAAGATCGATCGTGGTGGAATCCAACGCGTAAGCCGTGTTGTCCAGAGCGACGCCGAAGGGTTCGTTCACATACAGCTTGCGGGCGATGCCGATCAGGCGCTGCGCAAAGTCGGCGTAGATGCGCCAGTCCCGCGTCGCATTCGCGTTGGCGAGCGTGTTGCGAGAGACCTGGCCACGAATCCCCATGTGGTACAGCTTCTCGTGCTGCGAGCGCAGACAAGCTTCGATGTCCCGCAGGCTCTCGCGAAACGTGAGCTGCGCGAAAGCCATGCAAAGGTACTGGTCCATGCACGTGAAGGTCTGGACCTTGTGGTTCCCGCGGTATCGAGCAACACAGCGCTCGAATACCATCGGCGGCAAATGCTCCATGAGCTGGGCGAAGATCAATCTTCCGGTGTGCATCGTCCGAGCTCCAGGCGGTTTTTCCTGGGGCGACAATGGCACCGTTTTTACCTGAAATCGTTAACATCTCTGAAAGCACGGTTTTGGCTTTTCCCTCAGGCGGTTACGTATGCTTGACTCATCAACGTTGGGACAGGCCTGAAACCGTATGATTTCGCAGCGCAAGCGTGGCGGGGGAACGATTGCGTTTCAGAATAAAACCTTGTGGCAGGGACTCTCACGTACCGATCTTCTATTAGCCCCGCCCGGAATGACACGCGACCAGGCGCGGACCTTGATCCATGCGACCCATTACGATCCGAACGATCAGCACGGTTCCTCGCCGGCGCCGAAAATTCATACGATGGCGCGCATGACAGGGCGTGAAGGCGCCTCATATCGCGGTAAGCCGATGCCATCGCTAGCCGTCCCCGAGAAACCGATCAATCCCTCCGGCTCACAAAAACAATCTGCGAAACGCTCGAGTCCGAAGAAACAAAGATGAAAATGGCCTATTTCGCATTGCACAGAGGGGAAGTAAAAAACCGTGTAGTTGCGCGGTGTGTACCCATCATCGTTGCTCTATTTTTTGTAGGTGGTTGCACAAGTACAAAGAGGGTCGTCAGCGTGAGTGCCGCAGTCTATCCAACGTTTCACAGCAGCGATCGTTCGATGAGCGGTTATCGGCAACAAGAGGCTCTGGCCTTCATAGAATTCTGCGTAGAGCTGGACAATCAAGACGATCGAGAGGCCGCGAAAAAAGCAAAAAATCCGAATCCAATTTTCGACGCGAAAGTTAACCCCGCGGAATGGACCCTGGTCTACGATAGCCGCCAGGCCGTTGCAGACGACGTCTTCCGATTCTCTCAGTTGGCAATCGTCGCGGACAAGGATAAGCCCTGGCGCAAGCTCTACGCAGAAATAATTGCGCGCGCCAAGAAAGGGCACCCGAATGGGTGGAAAGCCGCTGATCTATTTGACGACGCAACGTTAAACGGTTTTGGACCATGGGGTAGTGCTTGGCTCTTGTATCGAGGCGACGGTTCGTTCAAAGGAGCTTATGCGGTTGCGATCCGCGGTACGGTGTTTTCGTATCAGCCGAGCGCCATGGAAGATGCATGGTTTCACACCGTCAAGGCGACCGAGTTTCTGAGTCCAATTATCAGATTTTGCGATTCATCGACTGCTAGTTTGCACAGCGGCTTCGCACATGCGGCTTTCACGGTGCTTCTAGATGCACGTTATGGCGTACTCCCCATCCTAGAGGCGCTAAAAGTACCAGCGCACTCGCGCTTGTACCTTGTCGGCCATAGCCAAGGGGCCGCGATGGTGACGCTTGTTCATGCATTCTTGCATCACGCAATGCGAGATGAGGATGGGAGAGCAAAGGCGGTATTGGGCCTTAAGGACAAAGATTATCTGCTCAAATCGTATGGCTTCGCACAGCCAAAGCCAGGCGATTACGAGTTCAGCTATGAGTTCGCTCGAATCACCCAACGTGATGACAATGCGATTGTCATCAACAACGCGATCGACGCCGTTCCGCAGGTGCCCATGACGTTGCAGTCGATAGGCGATCTAAATGACGACTTCAAGGGTTCCGGTATTACTTTGAAACTGATTCAGTTCTTCTCCAGCGCCGGGTCTGGTATACGCCGAGGGATAGCGGTCTTGGGGGAGCCGCTCGAGAAAAGATCTGCGCAGGGTTACGGCTATTTTTATCATTATGATGATCTGGTCTTAAATGGCACGGCGGTCTTGGGAAAGGACCAATTGGCGTCCACATGGAATTTTGCGCCCGCGGGTCATGTGTATTTCGTGTATGGGCAACCTGGAGA